>Ga0114933_10001873_pt1 | contig 22749 bp, 21 predicted proteins | sample 4SBtaG_FD_89691 | JGI IMG/M metagenome (GOLD analysis project Ga0114933, IMG submission 89691) | Deep subsurface microbial communities from Kolumbo volcano to uncover new lineages of life (NeLLi) - 4SBTROV12_W25 metaG | ecosystem: Environmental > Aquatic > Marine > Volcanic | place: Kolumbo... | reverse complement strand
GACAGTAATATCATACAACTAAAACTGTCCCTTAAAAAAAATCAAATAGGCTTCCTACCTACAGTCAACGCTTCACGGATTTCGGAAACACTCACTGAAAATCAAAAGACAAAGATTACAAAAGACAATGAAGCTAGTCAGATAGAAAGTACCGAGTGGCAAACAAAAGAAACAAGCCTCCATCAGTTCTCCACAGTTACTCCCAGTAAACCTCAACCAATAGTTCAGAGTGAGGTGAATCGGACTGGACTCTTTAGTTGTTTTAATAGTAGAGCTAAGGAATCAGTAGCTCCCAATGAGACACATAGAGGCAATGCTTCGATAGCCGAGAATCATGAAAGTACAAATGACCTAAATTCGTCGCATCATTCCTGGAGAAGTACCGATACAATTCCATCAAGAAGCAACTCACAGTCGAGCACTATTTCAGAAGCAGCAACAGCAGGGATGGCAGCTCATATATGCAGGATTGGTTCGGGCTGCACGAATCTTGCTTCTAATGCTGCTTATGGGCTTTGTTATTTGTTCATACCTGTGGCACGGTTAATCAGCTTTGCGCCAAGCTTGCCGCCACATTTGAATTGATAATGATCAAGAACAAAGAAATCAAACGGCAACCTGTTTGACTACCTAAAGAATACACCGAAGTACAGTTGACATCCTCTCCGCCCTAAAGGAAAAAGATTCATATCCGCAATACAAGCACCATAGCAACCATCTGGCACAGAGCGCGCGGCATCATTAGCTCTTACGCCTGATATCTAAAAGCATGTAAAAAATTATGCAAGTCTAATGACCACTCTATGCAGTGGTCTTTACTAAACCGCAATTGGTGCCTTAATTGCAGGATGGGGATCATACCCCTCTAAATGAAAATCTGATATACAGTAATCATCGATGACAGACTTGTTCGCCAAGGTTAAAACAGGTAAAGACTTAGAGCTACGCGAGAGTTGCAGCTTAACCTGATCGAGATGATTATTATATATATGGCAATCACCACCAGACCAAATAAACTCACCGGGCAACAAGCCGACCTGCTGCGCAACCATAGTTAATAAAAAAGAATATGATGCAATATTAAACGGGACACCCAAAAAGGCATCGCCAGATCTTTGTGTTAACTTACATGACAGCCGGCCATCTGCAACATAAAATTGAAACAATAGATGACAAGGAGGAAGTGCCATTGCATCTAAACAGCCAACATTCCAAGCACTAACAATCAACCTTCTAGAGTTAGGGTTAGACTTGATTTGCGCAATAACTTCCGCAAGTTGATCAATGACAACACTATTACCACATGATAGGTCGCTACAATCAACAGGCCAAGAACGCCACTGCTTTCCGTAAACAGGACCTAAATCACCTGCCGCATCAGCCCATTCATTCCAAATCCTAACGCCATTATCTTTCAAATAAGAAATATTGGTATTACCCTGCAAAAACCATAGTAGTTCATGCAGCACACTTTTAACATGAACAGATTTAGTGGTGATTAATGGAAAGCCGCAAGATAAATCAAACCTCATATCCATGCCAAAACAACTAATTGTTCCAACACCCGTACGATCGGATTTATTGACTCCATATTTTAAAATATTACTTAAAAAATTATGATAAACCCGATCAACAGCGTTCATAGTACACCTCTAAATCTATTATTACTCCTAGGTAATCAGCCTCAAGCTAAACCGCTGCCACAGAAGCTGTAGCTGCAGGCAAGCCAGATGCCAACACTGCAACTAACACAATCATCCACATTATCCATATAGTTGCCATCATATGCGGCATAGATACATGCTTTACCAACCAAAAACCTAGAGCTGCCAAGCCACCAGCAATAAATGGTATTACCAATAGCGCCACTATACCTTGAATAACACGACCTAAAGGACGACCGGACAAAAAGAACATTAAGTCTTTAGCAATTAGATCGTGCACATATAAAATTATTTTAACGACATGCTCTAATTGATCCTGAATAAAAACTGCAACTATAGTTAAAATTACAAGTAAAATACATTGCTTATACATTTAATACTCCCTGTTTAAATATCTAAATAATCCAAAAAAACGTAAAGATTATAACTTATCTTTTCTGATAAATCCTGTATAAAGAATAGCCGCCAACAATAACCATTGGCAAAGACAAAAGCTGTCCCATCGTCATCCAATCAAGTGCTACAAATCCTTTTTGTATATCTGGCTGCCTAAAAAACTCTAATCCAAATCTAATTACTCCATAGCACAACAAAAATAATGCTGTAACTGCAAACCTAGGTCGGCGTTTTGCAGAAAAAGACCAAAGAATAATAAATAAAATTACGCCTTCACATAATGCTTCATATAGCTGTGATGGATGGCGCGGCAATGGCCCAGCTCCAGGAAATACTATACCCCACGGCACTTGAGTCACCCTACCCCACAGCTCATCATTTATAAAATTACCTATTCGACCCAAAGCCAAACCAATTGGAACTAGCGGTACTCCAAAATCTGTGACATCCCAAAATGATTTTTTATTATTACAACTAAACCAATAAACCATGAATGCAACACCAAGCATGCCGCCGTGAAACGACATACCTCCGTCCCATACTGCAAAAATCAATAATGGGTTGTGCCAATAAAACATAAAGTTATAAAACAACACATAACCAAGACGACCACCAATAATCACACCAACTGCGGAGTAAAAAATAAGATCACCAACTTGGTCTATAGTCCAAACGCCAGATGATTTTTTAGCTCGCCATGAACCCAAGCTCCAAGCAGCAATAAAACCAAACAAGTACATTAACCCATACCAATGAACCGACACTGGGCCAACAGAAAATGCAACCGGATCAATTTGGTGATATATAATCATTATTTATTATTCCTATTTTATTAGCATTTATTATTTAACATTCATCAAGCATCAAGCATCAAGCATCAAGCCAAGTAAAAACAACTACACAAGCATATGTAAACCAATAGCCGATAACACAATACCAAAAATAACACCCAACTGTTTAGCAGGTAGTTTATAAGCTATTTTTACACCCAAAGGAACGGTAAAGAAAGTAGCAAAAGCAATACAAATACATGCTGGCCAATAAACATAGCCTGTACTCCACAAAGGAAGACCCACAATACTCCAACCCAAATACATATTTAATATAGACCCCAACACACCAATAGTTGCACCAACCATTGCTGACACCATTATCGCCAAGTGTGTTTCAACACCTCTATATACTAAAAAAGGCACGGTAATAAAACCACAACCAACACCAAGCAGCGCTGCTACAACACCAATTAGACCACCCATCGCTGTCATGGCAATGGCGCCCGGTAGTTCGCGCACCTTACCACCACTAACTTTTGCCTCTTTCTTTGAAAACAACATCCTAACGCCAATCAATAGCACCAACGCGCCAAAAATAAATCTCAACACATGGCCGTGCAAGTAATGTCCGACAACAGCTCCCACAAAAATACCAGGAATTAACCCATATACAAGCCTTCCATAAATATTCCAATAACCAGAGTTATGCTTTCTATGATTAAAAAAAGAATTAGTGGTTGAAAAAACCATAACCAATAAAGAAGAACCAATAGCCATATGCATAGCTAGTGCTGAATTAAAATGATGCCATACTAATAAAAAAGATAGCCCAGGAACAATAATAACACCACCACCTAAACCAAACATGCCAGATAATAGTCCAGCCACCAACCCACACATTATATAACTTATAATTTCTACTAACATATTAAACTACCATGTAAAGTATGACACTTATAATCATAGTGCCACTACTGTCCCGCGCGAATTAACGCTCCCAAACCTGCATCATCTAAAATATTTTCCATATGCATTTTAATATCGGCTGCATCTGTCATCTGCAGAACCTCTTTTGTTATAGCTTTAGCATCTTCATATGGAATCTGCTGTATAACCCATTTAGTTCTTGCTAAAAATCTAGCGTTCAAGCTTAAAACATCAAACCCCATTCCTATTAACAAAACAACAGATAAAGGATCTGCCGCCATTTCACCACAAATACTAACCGGTCGATTTGCCTTACGCCCCGCCTTAACCACAGCATATAGCGCACCTAGCACTGCCGGATGCAAGCCATCGTACATCTCAGCAACCCTTGGATTATTTCTATCTACCGCTAATATATATTGAATTAAATCATTACTACCAACAGATAAAAAATCAACTCGCAAGGCAAGATCATATGCCTGATAAACCGCAGCGGGAACCTCTATCATTAAGCCAATTTTTGGCATTTTAATTACAAACCCCTCCGCAACAACTTCACTATAAGCCTGATCTATTAAAGACAAAGCAACCTCAACCTCATGCATTGTAGTAATCATTGGCAATAATAATGATAAGTTACTCATTCCCTCGCTAGCTTGTAACATCGCCCTTAATTGCTGCAAGAAAATATCAGGGTGATCTAAACTAATGCGTATACCACGCCAACCTAAAAATGGATTCTCTTCTGTTAATGGAAAATAGGGAAGAACTTTGTCGCCACCAATATCTAATGTTCGCATTACAACTGGCCTAGGAGAAAAAGCATTAAGCAACTGCTTATACATAATGCGCTGCTCTTTTTCACTAGGAAACTTTTCTCTCATCATAAACGGAAGTTCTGTTCTATACAGGCCAATGCCTTCAGCCCCAGCACTTAAAGACATACCTCCATCTGAGGCTAGACCTGTATTTACATATAAGCCAAACTCCTTTCCATCTGGCGTAATCGCTTTCGTATCGCGAAGAGATGCCAGCCGATCATCTAACTCATCTTCTTCTGCAATTAACTGCCTATATTCTTTTTTTAATGCCTTAGATGGAGATACAAATACCTGGCCATTATATCCATCTAAAATTAATTCTTTACCAGAAAGTTGATCTAAGGACACCCCAGCAACAGACATGACAATTGGTATGCCCATCGCTCTAGCTAAAATAGCCAAATGAGAATTACCAGAACCAGAACCAGACACAATACCGATTAAACAGCCTTCAGGCATTTCCATTAATGATGTAGCGGTAACCTCTTCACTAACTAAAATAGTATTTTCTTCAAAATCTACAGTAACATTAGAGGTCTTTTGCAAATGGGCAAGAATTCTATGACCCAAATCACGAAAATCAGCAGCACGCTCACGCAAATAATGATCATCTAATGCTTCAAATTTTGCTGAGTGCCTACGAATAACATTTCTAAGTGCCGCTGGAGCCCAAATGTTTTGCTTAATCTCATCTACAACCTCATTCATTAATGATCTGCTATCTAGCATTCGCAAATAAACATCGAACAAAACTGACTCAGTATCTGATAGTTGAGTTTTAGCATTTAATTGTAACTTTGCCATCTCATCACGAGCTCCACGCAAAGCTAATTCAAAAGATTCAATTTCCTTGTCTATGTTTTTTATTGTTTTATTTGGCACAGCTTCAAGATCAGCTGGAGGGTACACAACAACAGCCTTACCAATTGCAACACCAGTAGATCCAGACAGACCTTCCAATAACATGTCCTTTTTGCTGGCTTTATTAGCAAAAAAACTATGCTTTTTACACATCATACCTAATGGGGCGCCTAGCTGACTACATATTGTCACAAGACTTGCTTCATTATCTTCCGTAAAGAGATTGTCTTTTGACCTTAAGGCAACAAATATAGCTAATAGCTCCCCTTGATCAAATACAGGAACCCCAATAAAATTTAACTGCTGACTATTACCTAAGGACTTATTTGCTAGACGATCTTCATGTTCAAGAATATTTTCTATATTGATAGCCTCTTCACGCCTACCAACTAAACCGATTAAACCCTCGCCTAGGTTGTATTTCTTAGCAAAACAGGAGTCAGGGTCTATATTGTTTTCTGCTACAACCTGATAAATACCCTTACTATGATTAATAAGATATAAAGCTACTGCATCAGCTTTAATTTCTGCACCAATTAATAATACAGATTCATGCAATGATTCGCCTACCTCTACAGCAAGAGGCAGTTCCTGAAGGCATCTTTGAACCTTATCTAACATCAACCCACCTATTTCACCAAGGGTTCGAACTCTTTAAGAACCTCATTATATACATCCCGCTTAAAATCAATAATATCTTTTGCTGGCTGCCAATAATCAACCCATCGCCAATGACTAAACTCCGGATTATCTGTATTGGCTAAATTAATTTTATTATCTGGTGATATTAACTTTAATAAAAACCACTTTTGTTTTTGCCCTATAACTAAAGGCTTACTATGCAACCTCCAATAACCAACAGGTAAACGATAACATAACCACTGATCAGATTCTTTAACAACAGTTACATCAAGCGAACAAAGCCCCAGCTCTTCTTCTAACTCTCTATACATCGATTGAATTGTTGTTTCATCTTCTCTCATACCACCTTGAGGAAATTGCCAGGCTTGTTTTTTATTACGCCGATTAGCAACTAAAACTTTACCGGCACTATTAAGTACAATAATACCAACATTTAACCTAAACCCATTTTCGTCAATCACACATAACTCCTTAGACCATAAATATGTATAGCATTATTTTAGCTCAGCATACCCTATTGCATCTTACATGAAAACACACTATCTTGTGTCTATGAAAATAAAACACACCCACATGTTGTGTTTTGTGAGCAACATAACACCACGCATCAAACAAGGAAGACAACATGAGCTCTATTAAAAACAAATCAAACAACAATACATCTAAAAATACTACCCTAAACAATATACAACTAAAACCTAACACAGGTTATGTTAAAAAGCGCTGCGGTGAAGTTGTAGAGCTAGACACTAGCAAAATACATATAGCAATGAAAAAAGCATTCCTTGCAAGTGATACTAAATACACCAAACTTTCAAGCCAACTACAACACAAGCTAGATAGCTTTACCCAACAGGTACACAATTTAATCAAGCAGCGCACACAAGAGTCTCAAATCATAGAAATAGAGGTAATCCAAGATCTGGTAGAAATAGTTCTAATGCGCCAAGGAGAACATCAAGTAGCAAGATCATATGTTTTATACAGAGAGCAGCAAAGACTGAGAAGAGCACAACAAACAACACCATCTAATCCACTAAAGTTTCATGTAAACCTAGACGATAAACAAACTGTCGAAATAACATCGGAATGGTTAGAACATATTGTAACCAAAGCATGTAACACTACAGATAACACTAGCCCAGAACTAATCATCAAAGACGCTAAACGCAATTTATTCGACGGTATAAGCATAGACAATGTATATAAAGCTGTAATATTAAGCGCAAGATCACTGGTTGAAACTAATCCCAACTATACCTATGTGGCAGCCAACCTACTACTACAAAGTCTAACAAAAGAAGCTCTGCAAGGACTTGACATTCACAACGAGCACAACAACACCAATCAAGATGACCACACAACATACAAAAATGCCTTTCATGCATTCATCAAAAAAGGCATAGCTGAAGAATTACTTCATCCAAACCTCAATGATTTTGATCTCAATTTGCTTGCCAGCCATATTAAACCTGAAAGAGACCATCAATTTACATATCTTGCAATTCAAACCTTATACGATAGATATTTAATTCATTGCCAACAAACAAGAATAGAACTACCACAAGTATTATTCATGAGAGTGGCAATGGGACTGGCTCATTGCGAAAAAGACCATAAAAATGAAAGAGCGATTGAATTTTATGATCTGCTTTCATCTTTTGACTACATGACATCAACACCTACACTGTTTAATTCTGGCACCCCAAGACCCCAACTATCCAGCTGCTACCTAACAACAGTCCCAGATGATTTAGATGGAATATACAGCGCAATTAAAGACAACGCACTACTATCCAAATTTGCTGGCGGACTAGGCAATGACTGGACTCCAGTTAGAGCTATGGGATCAACCATTAAAGGCACCAATGGCAAATCCCTTGGCATAGTTCCATTTTTAAATGTAGCCGACGCTACAGCAATTGCCGTTAATCAAGGAGGCAAACGAAAAGGGGCCGTAGCTGCATATCTTGAAACCTGGCATATGGACATTGAAGAGTTTTTAGACCTTAGAAAAAATACAGGAGATGACAGGAGACGGACACACGACATGAATACTGTTAACTGGATTCCAGATCTATTCATGAAACGAGTATTTGAAAATCAAGACTGGACTCTATTTTCTCCAGATGAAGCCATAGAACTCCACGACAGCTATGGCCCTGAATTTACAATCGCCTACCTGCGCTACGAGGAACAAGGCAAGCTTGGCAACATACAAAGCAAAACCATACCAGCACAAGACCTATGGCGAAAAATGCTAACCCTATTGTTTGAAACAGGACACCCTTGGCTAACATTCAAAGATCCATGCAACTTAAGATCACCGCAACAGCATGCCGGCATAATCCATAGCTCTAACCTATGCACGGAGATAACGCTAAATACATCACAAAATGAAATTGCCGTATGCAATCTTGGCAGTATCAACCTAAGTCAGCATATAGTTAATAATGAAATCGATAAAGAAAAACTAAAGCGCACCATAAAAACTGCTATTCGCATGCTAGATAACGTTATAGATATAAACTATTACAGTGTTGATCAAGCAAAAAACTCCAATCTAAAACATAGACCAGTTGGCCTAGGTCAAATGGGATTCCAAGATGTACTTTATAAATTAAGAATACCATATGCATCAGATCAAGCGGTTAAACTTGCTGATAATTACACCGAGATTATTAGCTATTACGCTATAGAAGCATCGTCTGAATTAGCACAAGAGCGAGGCTGTTATTCTAGCTATGAAAACTCTCTATGGAGCCAAGGCATACTACCCCTAGACTCAATTTCGTTATTAAAAGAAAGTCGTGGACAATACCTAGATCAAAATACCAGTCATTCTCTAGACTGGGATACATTGCGCCAACAAGTTAAGCAGAACGGCATACGCAACTCCAACATTATGGCAATTGCGCCAACAGCAACAATATCTAATATTTGTGGTGTTACTCAATCTATTGAACCAACCTACGAAAACTTATTTGTTAAATCTAATTTGTCTGGTGAGTTTACTGTGATCAACCCATACCTATATCAAGATTTATTACAAAATGATCTCTGGGATAACGCTATGGTGCATGATCTAAAATACTATAATGGCAGCGTGCAATCTATTCAACGAATTCCAGATGATTTAAAAGAACTATATGCGACGGCTTTTGAGGTTGAACCTAAATGGCTAATTGAATGCGCATCAAGAAGACAAAAATGGATAGATCAAGCGCAATCACTAAATCTATATCTAGCAAAACCCTCAGGTAGAAAGCTAGATATCATGTATAAAATGGCCTGGATTAAAGGTCTAAAAACCACATACTACCTAAGAAGCATAGCAGCAACCAATACAGAAAAAGCAACAATTAATGATGGCAAATTAAATGCAGTATCAACAACACCATCAGCATGCTCTATTAACGATCCAGACTGCGATGCATGCCAATAATAAAGCAACAAGACTAAATGTTTTTATAAGGATAAAAAATGAGCGAAAAAACAACCGATACATTAATTAACTGGGATAGTTTTAATGATGAAAGCGACACAGTAACGCTAGAGGACAACGATACCAAGGACAACACACAACAGACAACAGCCGAAGAACCAACAATAACAGAACAACCAACTGTTAATGATGGTCGCATTCAGGTTGATGATAAAAAAATAATTAACTGTCGCGCTGACCTCAACCAACTCGTACCCTTTAAATACAGTTGGGCATGGAACAAGTATCTTGCAGCATGCGCCAACCACTGGATGCCTAATGAAGTAAATATGACAACAGATATAGCATTATGGAAAGACCCAAATGGACTAACTCAAGATGAAAGAACAATTGTTAAGCGTAGCCTAGGTTATTTTGCAACGGCCGACTCATTGGTAGCAAATAACTTAGTTTTAGCTATATACAAGCATATTACTAACCCAGAGTGTCGCCAATACTTATTAAGACAGGCATTTGAAGAAGCACTACATACTCACTCCTATCAGCACATCATAGAAAGCATTGGTCTTGATGAAGCAGAAGTTTTTAATATGTATAGAGAAATCCCATCCGTGGCAAACAAAGCTAATTTTTCTATAAGATATACTAGAAGCCTATCTGACCCAGAATTTAAAACAGGAACTCCAGAAACAAATCAGATTTTACTGCGCAACCTTATTAGTTTTTATGTTGTAACTGAAGGATTATTTTTCTACGTTGGCTTTACTCAAATTTTAGCCATGGGTAGACAAGGCAAAATGACAGGTACATCTGAGCAATTCCAATATATTCTACGTGACGAGTCTATGCATGTTAACTTTGGGATTGATGTTATTAATCAAATTAAAATTGAAAACCCCGAGTCATGGACCAACGAATTCCAACTTGAAACCATCAATATGATAAAAGAGGGAGTTGAACTCGAATGTCAATACGCCCACGACACAATGCCGCGCGGAGTGCTGGGATTAAATGCAACTATGTTTGAGGAGTACTTACAATACATAGCAAACAGAAGGCTTGCGCAAATAGGGCTTCCTGAGCAATATCCAGATGCAACTAACCCTTTCCCATGGATGAGTGAAATGATGGACCTTAAAAAAGAAAAAAACTTTTTTGAAACCAGGGTGACGGAATATCAAACAGGTGGAGCACTCAAATGGGATGATGAAGAAAGCTGATAACAATCGGGTAAGAGAAAGACACAACAATGCCGCTAATAAAGCCAAAAACATGCCCCTCCCAAGATACCTTGGCACCTGACGGAAATAAGTTCATAAACATACTGCCAAAATAATACAGGCACACGATAGTTAATGAGATATTTACGATAGAGGGGTGTGCTATGGCGCTAACCACAATAAATCCAAAATAGCCCATAATTACACCACTAGCGCCAATATGTAGTGCTCGTCGTGCCAATAACCAAACCATCAAACCGCTCAAGACCATAATCATAAGAGTTACAGTGATATAAACATCAATACCTTGCGCTAATACAAACAGCGACATAATCACAAACATTGCGGCATTACTAATAAAATGCCCCCAATTACCATGAATAAATGGACTGGTTATAATGCCAATTAAGCCATACCAATGCCTGGGGTAGATACCAAGAACATTTAATTTATAGTTGGTTGATATGTTTAATATTTGCACAGCAAAGGCAATGCCAAGCCACAACAACACCACTAACCCATGTTGTTGCAAGGTCGCAATAAACTGGTTTGCCGTATAGGCTAATTCTTGTAACACTACCACCACCCTATGAATTATTCTTGTCCACATGGACTGTACTTTTATCTGCAAAGCATTACAATACACGCGATTTGAACTCACCATAGTATAGGTCTAAAAATGCCATTATATGACTACCATTGTGAAAACTGCGATTCAACCATAGAAGTAATGCATGGCTATAACGATCAAGGACCAGATAAGTGCCAACAATGCTTAACTGGAACTGTTAAAAAAATGCCATCTTCCGGCAACTTTCAACTCAAAGGTACTGGCTGGTATGTTACTGATTTTAAAGACAAAAAACCAAAAGAAAGCAATACCAAAGAGCCAACTACCAACAAAACAGAGGCAAGTAAAACGACAACTTAAGCAAAGCTTATAGCTTAATAAACAATCATTATTTACCAAAAGCGACTTTCATATGAACATGCGTACTCATAATAGCCTAGACATTAATATTAAATTACAAGACCAAACAGTCAGCTTATGCGGCTGGGTACAAGCCAGAAGAGACCATGGCGGAGTTATATTTTTTGATCTTAGAGATCACAATGAAATAGTCCAAATCACCTGTCACCCCGAAGATACCAAGCCATTTGAGATTGCTCAAACAGTGCGTAATGAATATGTTTTACAGGTTACCGGGGTTGTTAAACCTAGAGGCGAAGGGCTAACTAATAAAAAATTACTAACTGGCGAAATAGAAGTGATCGCAAGTGAAATAGCCATATTAAATACATCAGCACCCTTACCTTTAATGCTAGAAGACCACAAAAATACCGCTGAAGAAACTAAGTTAAAGTACCGCTACTTAGATATCAGAAGAACAGAAATGACACAAAGACTTAAGCTACGCTCCAAGCTTAATCAATTAATTAGAAACTACCTACAAGAACATGACTTTACCGAGGTGGAAACGCCATGCTTAACTAGCGCCACACCAGAGGGTGCGCGCGACTACCTAGTCCCTAGCCGCAATCAATTAGGTAAATTCTATGCTCTGCCACAATCACCGCAGATTTTTAAACAACTATTAATGGTTGCCGGCATGGAGCGCTACTACCAAATAGTTCGCTGCTTCCGTGATGAAGACCTGCGCGCAGACAGACAACCTGAGTTTACTCAACTTGATGTTGAGATGTCATTCATCAATGAAGAAGACATCCAGCAGTTAATGGAAAACATGGTTCGAGGTATCTTTAAAACATTAATAAATGTCGACCTACCAAACCCATTCCCACAAATGACCTATGAAGATGCCATGCATAACTATGGTAACGATAGACCCGACTTACGCAACCCACTTAAGTTAATTGAACTTAGCGATGTACTAACCAATGTTGATTTCAAAGTATTTAGTGATCCTGCAAATAACCCAGAGGGCCGTGTTGCCGCTATCTGCATCCCAAATGGCAATACTATTTCGCGCAAACAAATAGACAATTACACTAAATACGTTACAAAATATGGTGCAAAAGGATTAGCCTATATTAAAGTTAACGATGTTACTCAAGGTCTCGCTGGCTTACAGTCACCTATTGTTAAATTTTTAACTGCAGATATTGCATCATCTATTATTGAGCGCTGCCAGGCCAATAGTGGAGATATCATCTTCTTTGGCGCCGACACTACCACTGTAGTTAACCAAGCATTGGGCGCATTAAGAGATAAGCTAGGTGAAGACTTATCATTACTACAAAGCCTGTGGCAGCCATTATGGGTAATAGACTTTCCTATGTTTGAAGCTGATGATGATAACTCGTGGCAAGCCCTACACCACCCATTTACTGCTCCACAAAATCAAGACCCAGAAGCATTGTTATCAAATCCAGGCAACAGCCTATCTAGAGCATATGATATGGTAATTAATGGCAGCGAAGTTGGTGGCGGCTCTATTCGTATTCACAAGCAAGACATGCAACAAGCAGTATTCAAGCTATTAAATATTAGCGAGCAAGAGGCGCAAGACAAATTTTCCCACCTGCTCAATGCTCTACAATATGGTTGCCCACCACATGGTGGTATTGCCTTTGGCCTTGACAGATTGGCAATGATTTTATCTGACTGTAAATCTATTCGAGATGTGATTGCATTCCCTAAAACACAAAATGGCCTATGCCCATTAACAAATGCACCATCTACTATAGCAAAATCAACACTAGAGGAGATTGGAGTTTGTGTTGCTGATACTAAAATTACACAAGAAGATTAAAAGAAATAATAACGGACATACAAATAAGGAAATTGATATTAGAATTTAAAACAGCCTATAGAGAAAATAAATATGCCATACATAACAATCAAAAGACCCGGTCAACAGTTAATTATTGGAGAAGACGGGCTACCACAAACTATAAATAGATACAGGGCTGTATTTATACCTGAGAAGCTAGATGACATAGCAACACTTATCGAAGGCGATCCAAATTACTTAAAAATGGGTATAAACCTAAATGCACTGGACAGCACAACTCTTAAAGACTTGAGCCTAGAGCAAGATGTGACCATTAGCTCTATAGCCAAAATATTGAAACGAAAAAAATCATTATGCAACGCCATCATCTGGGCAGGAGAAAATGGCCTTCCGGTTCTATTCATAAAGAGGGCAGATGGGTCTTGCTATATAAAGATAAAGCTGGAATTTTCCGCCAAAAGTAGACTTAGCTTCTTAAACCTAGCCGATAAAACCGGATTAAAATTCATACTTGAGGGCGATTTCCCAAAACCTTCAACATCACTAAAAAAACCTGCAGTAGAAAAAATATCTATTGATTTTGATAATGGTCTTTTCTCAAAAAACACAATTGAAATATACAATAACCTTAACCTTCCAGAAGGCAAACGTAATGCTGCAGCCATGCTGCAAAGAAGGGTGGAGGAATACTTAGAGAGATCAGAGAACCTCAAGACTTGTCACAGACTATAACCGGTAGCCGTTGTCATTGCGAGGAGTATAACGACGAAGCAATCCACGCCGTTGTCATTGCGAGGAGTATTAGCTGATGCAATCCAGAATAAAGTCATATCTAATTGAAAAACTAAATCCAAGGTATGTTTTGTATAATTATATTTGTTAACGTTAGCTTATATTAAATGGGTATTTGTTAATATTAATGTGTCGTTCCCTAGATTGCCGCGTCGATTCTCTCCTCGCAATGACAGTGGTCTGGATTGCCGCGTCGATGCTCTCCTCGCAATGACAGTAGTGTGGATTGCCGCGTCGATGCTCTCCTCGCAATGACAGTGGTTAGTGGTGCAAGCATCAATATACCCATAACAAGCTACACAATATAATTAAAATAGCTTATTATTGCGCACCATGATTATGCGAAAATATACATCAACATTAAGCTATATATTATGCATTATATTGCTCAATGCTCTTTTTGTGAAACTACCTGGGTTCCACCCATTTGGTGACACCTTCTCTGCTGCCGACATTATAGTTGGCGCTATATACATAGTAAGAGACTTTGCTCAACGTGAAATTGGACACTACATACTGCTAGCTATGGCAGTTGGCACTGCAATTAGCTACGCACTATCTGATCCAACCATAGCAATAGCAAGCGCGGGGGCATTTGCTATTGGCGAGCTATGTGATTGGACATTATTTACTATTACCAAAAAACCACTATCACAGCGCTTACTAATATCATCACTAGTTAGCATACCGATTGATAGCTGGGTATTTTTAGCTCTCGCAAATAGATTTAATATAATCAGCATGTCTCTCATGCTACTAGGGAAAACACTAGGTGTTCTAGCACTATGGTGGCTGTGGCGAGCAAGGCAAAATAACGAGCAAGCAAACTAACCTACTAAAACATGGTCAACATGTATGTTTTTAGTCTACACTAAACTATATACTATAAAATAAAGGGATGGCATGTTGAAAAAATGGATAAATAAAAAAATAACCAACTACCTATCAAAAAAAATAACTCCAACCAGAGAGCATCTATGCAACTTTGATACTTTAAGCTATGAAATCCGCCCAGCTGATGTCTTACTAGTTGAAGGAACCTCTAGAATCAGTGCAGTTATTAATAGTATAACTAAAAGCGCATGGAGCCACTCTGCATTATATATAGGAAGAATACATGACATTGAAGACCCAACATTACGAGAACTGATACATCAAAAATATCAAGGATCACCACATGAGCAGCTCGTAGTTGAAAGCTGGATTAATAAAGGAACAATAATAACCCCCCTTAAAGCCTATAAACATGACCATTTACGCATTTGCCGACCAACTGGTATAACGCAACAAGATACACAAGAAGTTATTCGCTACGCTGTAACCCATATAGGCAAACAGTATGATGTGCGCCAGTTTTTAGACCTTGGCAGATTCTTATTACGCAGCAAACTAATACCATATCGCATGGGGTCAATCCTTTTTGAGCAAAAAACACAATCAACAGCTCATGAAATATGCTCTGAAATGATAGCCAACGCCTTCACTCAGATTAGCTTCCCCATTCTCCCCATCATAGTAATAGATGAAAAAACACAGTCAAAAAAACTAATAAAGCGCAATACTCGCCTCACAACACCAAGCGACTTTGATTACTCGCCATACTTTAAAATTATCAAATACCCACTATTCCCAACTAACAGTATTACTCAATATCGTAATCTGCCATGGACAGATGAGTACTTTAGCCCTGACGGCAAAGAAATAATCAAAAAAGATATTAATGAACCAGAAAATACTGATAATTAATATAAATTCTTAAAAAAATCCAGCCAAACATTAAATAAAAATTAATGGGAGAGAAAACTTTCTTCCCTGCCTGCTTATTGTCTATAATATGAACAGTGAGTCATGGATGGGCAATAGATTGCATGGAAACATTTAGCACACAAAATATATATCGCAACACTAATAAGTGTAAAAGCTGTGCATTAGCTAAATATTGCCTTCCCGCTCTTATGAGCGATACAGAAAAAGATAGTGCTAAATACTTAAATTTTCCTAGTCGCAACCTCGACCCTGGCGAACATCTATGCCGCCAAGGGGAGAAAACCAATAACTTTTACTTAATGCGCTCCGGAGTTCTAAAGAGCTATATTAATAAAGCAGATGGTGATGAATATATAATGGATTTTTATTTCCCACCAGAGCTATTTGGCTGGGAAGGACTTGATTCAAATCAGCTCTCTTTTTCTATTATTGCATTAGAGCACTCTAGCATATGCGAAATACCAATAAAATTGTTCTACTCATTAATTAGCACCTACCCATTATTGCAGCAGCAATTTATTAATATGACTAACAGAAGAATACATAATGACAATAACAAACAGCTTCGTACTACTGCTGAGCAGCGCTTAGCTCACTTCATGTTGTGTCTTAAGCGTCATTATAAACATTTAGGCTTTGCTCATAATATGTGTAAGCTTGTGATGACGCATCAAGATATTGCAAACTATCTACGCCTAGCTCCTGCAACTGTAAGCAGAATATTACATCAACTACAAAAAAGAAATATCCTTACTATTTCTCGCAAAGAGATCTACATTACCAATGATGAAAAATTATCAGAGCTTGCACAGGGAATACATTAATAACATAACAGCAAGCATATAAATGCCTTAACACTTAACCAATGCCCAGCTAGTACGAATAAACTTACCATTATTAATGCTATCAACAGCCTGCAAACTTACAACATTATTATACTTTTTAACAGTTACACAGACACGGTACAAAAGCTCTTCTGTCGTTTTACCATGCAATAAATCCATACTAATAGCAACACCAGGCTGATTCCCACACCAGGAAACAACAGACCCCAGCAGCTCATGCTCAGCACAACGTAATTCCCGCTCAGCTAAATAAAAAACATGATTATCTTCTATATACTTACGAGTTAAGATGCCTTGCTCTCGCACGGACAAACTTAAAGATGAAACCATTAACGTAATAACAGCCATCCACAATAGTACTAGCAACATCACCATTCCAGATTGACTATTAGCTTCTAAGTGATACATCATACTCCACTGTGTCAACTAAATGGTTATGCTCTACAAAATCTAGCGTAAATATACTTTTAACTAATTTTGCCTTATGAGCATTTGGTTGCTCTGATGAACTTAAGTTAGATACATCTTTAGCAAAAGACACAACACCATCTTCATTCAAAAACCCTAACGACAATGATAGATTGGTAACATATGGAACTAACTCTTGCCGCCTAGAACCTTTAACCTTTTCATACAAACCATAAACAAAATGATCATTTTTATCTTTATACGAAGTTTTAGCTACATATAAAGACCAAGTAACTAAACTAAACTTGCCCTTATACCAACGACAACCTTGCAGCAATAAACCATCCGTGTTTGTTTTTTTACCGGTAATCCATTTAGGCCATTTTGATCCACCAGCCAAAACAACTACAGCGGCATTATTATTTGTAGAGCCAGAACATGTAGTAAGCCCTGCTGATTGTATGTTAGTTGTTACTATATGCGATAAAAACCTTTCAGCATTCATGCGCTGCGATAACATACGACCTATATTCATATTGTTCATAACATCAACCGCCGAACCAACAATGCCAGTTATCAATAATGACCCTAAAAATAGCGCGATCAAAACCTCAACTAAGCTAAAACCAAAATGTTGATTTTTCACTATCACCCCACATAACATCTAGCTTGCAACGATAGTCACTACAGGTAAAAGAGCGATCAACATTAAATATATTATTATTAAAACTAACGATAGGTAGCTTCTGCCATTTACTATATACATGATACTTACAGCTATCATTACTGCATCCATATATGGTTTCGGCAAAATTATTAACCGCGCGAACTATTGCTTGCTGAATATAGTATTGCTGTATATGACGTATTGATGAACACTGAATTACAAATACACTAACCAATAAACCACTTAAAACACAGCTAGCGATTAACACTTCAAGCAAACAAAATCCACATTGAAAATTACTATGTTTTTTATAAGAATAATTCATCGATTAATTATGAATAATTTATCTAAACAATAAATACTGTAAAAAATACCTTAGTATTATAGCAGGCGTTACAAAATCATACGATTATGCCAGCACAGCGTCATTGCGAGGAGTTTACGACGCGGCAATCCACTATACTGTCATTGCGATGAGTTTACGACGCGGCAATCTAGTGTCGATGCTCTCCTCCTCATTACTTTCATTACTTTCATTACTTTCATTACTTTCATTACTTTCATTACTTTCATTGTATACTCATACATACTGAAAGTATCTTGTATGTTTTAGTGCTCTCTCAATAACCAAGTATTGATTTTTTATTACTTATTTATGATAGTGGATTGCAATCTCAAATAGTTAATTACAATCTCAAAAAGTATTTAACTATATTGATCTTTGCAGCCATCTTGGTCGCATTGTTTGTTAGCTTTCCAATAGGTGTCGTTTTGATACGCTGAGAATAACACATTTTCGTCAGAATTTATCACCGTAAGATCCATATTGATAATGACATCGGCATAGAATATAACCCATGATTTTTTAGGTAAGTTAAACCAATGCTGGTTGCCGTCAGCTATAGATAGGTCTGTGTTGCTAGTGTTATTGATCGTTATGCACTCTGCGTAATGTGACGCTGAGAAATCATGATGATGGACTGTGCATGCTTGTTGTAAGCTGTCTGGCATTGGGGTGCTGTTAATCTGAAAGTGAAGTTGTTGATAAATCATACCAGCAAATGTTGATTTATTAAAAGTGCATAAAGCTAAACTACTAGTTATCAATAAAATAAATAATATCACCTTGTGTAATGAATGGGTTCTCATGAGTATATTCTCCTATTTTAACCGGCGATCCTACCTTGATCTATGGTCCTTTTCTAGTATTAGTTATTTTAATATCAACTAAAGGTTTGTGGCTTACCTATGTTAAATTAGTGTTTAGTCAAAGTAATGGGTGGATGCTTCCCTAGACAACCACTCAATAGAACAAGGCCTTAAAAGAGATATTTTATTTAGGAATAACTTGTCTTTTTCATAAAAAAACAGCCCACGCGCAAGTGTCAGCAAGGATTATGAGCGCGCCAAACCCAGACGACAACTACGTTATCTACTTAGAGCGAATAGTCTTCGTATCAGGCATATACATACCGACTTTTAAATTGACTAACTCCCACAACCCAAGCAATACCAGAGGCCAAAAAGTTAGATAACGCATAAGCAACAAACACGCCTTCAGCATGCCAGTAAGTAGAAAATATATAAGATAGCGGAATAAACAACACTAACATGCGCACCACAGTTAATGCTGTAGAATATAGAGGTAGACCCATAGAATTAAAACAAGCATTAGTCATCATCAACAAACCCCAAGATGCATAACTGCAAGGCAAAATCATTAAGTACAATGACGCTACTTGAATAATATTACTATTATTACTAAATAAACCTGAAATATAAGCACCTGAGAAAAACAAAACCACTGTCATCAATAATCCCCAGCATAAAGAAATGCAATAACTATTAACTAGAGCATCATAAGAACGTTGGTAAAACTTGGCGCCTAAGTTTTGTCCGATCACAGGTACGACACTAGCCGATAATGCAAATAATGGAACCACCGCCATCATCTCAATACGAGAAGCAATACCGAAACCAGCTACTGTAGCATCACCAAAGTGCGCCAATAAATGCACCAACCAAATGGCAGATAACGGACCCATAATATTGGTTAATATCGCAGGAACTGCAATGGATAAAATATTTTTTGAATACTGAGAAAAACAAGACCAGGCATGCTGAAAGCTAGCCATTGGATTGGGCATATATGACTTAAATAAATTATGATACAGACTACTAACCATAATAATACGAGCAATCACACCGGCAATGGCAGATCCACGAATACCCCAATGGCATATAAAAATAAATAATGGTGACAATAGTGCATTAAGCAAACAACCAGCAATTTGCAGCTGTGCTGAACGCTTAGCCTGACCATGTGCTCGCAACAAATTACTACCGACAAACCCAAGCATCATAAACATAAAACCTAAAAACCACACGTGCATAAAAGCATCTACTGATGGCATAATCTCATCGCTTACTCCCATCAAGTGAAACAAAGGGTTAATCATCCAAATACCTAAAGGCATAATAACCAAATACAACACCACAATGAGCAAGATAAAAGATGCGATATACACGCTAACTTGATCTTGATCGCCGGCACCAATAAAACGTGACACAATTGAAGAAGCCGCAATACCAAGTGCATTCGCAATCATCTGAAAAAGAGCTACCACTGGAAATGCAAAACTAATAGCGGTTAATGCATTCAACCCTACCCGTGATAAAAAATAGGTATCTACTGCCACAAAACTTAAATTTGCAAAGATAGTAATCATGGCCGGTAATGACAATGACATTAAGGAACGCCAAATTGACCCGGTAGTAAAATTCATGGACGGCTTGGACGGCATAGAAATCTCTACTTTAAGCGAAAGACACAACTTGCCTATCTTTATAATAATTACAGATGGACACCAAAAAAATAATGTACCGATATTGAGCAATATTGGCCAGAAGATAATATTACACCCTGCACGTAACCACAAGCATTAATTGGCACTATTTTGAACACCAGCACCCTCTCAGCAAACAAATATCAACTATAAATATGAAATAATCAATTAGTTATAGCAGGATAGGTCTTTTATTATGCGCCGCTATAAACTAACTAACATTGATCACAGCAATTCATAAAAAGGCCGATAATCTACTTATTTTTAATATTTACTTAATACAACTCACCTGCATCTAATACTCCATAAATCAACAATAACTACCCATTAAAATATAAATTTAAACTTGCTCCCAACCCCCAAATAATTTAGCAATACCAAATATAATTAATGTATACTGCCGAGCAAAATACTTAATGGGATACCCAATGAAAGAAAAACATATAGTTTTCTCATGGTCAATGTGGATACTAGCTGCACTTTTTTATTCGTTAGATTACTTTCAGCACACAGCGCCAAGTGTTCTCCTAGAGCCAATAGCAAATAGTATAAATCATAGCTACACCACTGTCGGTAGCATCATGAGCATCTATTTCCCTATATACGCTATATCTCAAATACCAGCAGGATATCTCTTAGACAAATATGGCATCCGCAGAGTATTAAGCATTGCCTGCATTATAGTTTCTATTGGATTACTAATTAGCACCATCCCAGCAATTACCGCTTTAATTATTGGTCGTAGCATTATCGCTGTTGGTTCAGCATTTGCATTTCTTGGTGCACTAAAAACAGCATCGGCGTGGTTACCTAAATCTGTATTTCCGATCGCTGTTGGCCTTACCAATACTATCGGTGTCGCTGGCGGCATGCTTGGGCAGCCATTTCTTAATCTACTAATAACAAAAGCAAACTGGCAGCACGCTTTATCTATAATTGCTATATTCGGGTTTATACTAGCGGCATTACTGGCGTTATTTTTACGAACACCAGCAGCAACAGCAAGCAACATAAATAAAAAACAACCATACTCGCAACTATTAAAAGACCCACAAATATGGTTTATCGCACTATATGCTGGAATCATGGTAGGAACTGTAGTTAATGCCTTTTCAGAACTATATGATGTATTGTTCCTAAAAAATAGCTTTAACTTAAGTACCGAGAGCGCGGCCGCTGTCTCTAGCATGATATTTATTGGAATTGCATGTGGCGGCCCATTGCATGGAATAATTGCTAACTTCTTCCGCCATAAAAAAACATGGATGCAAATTAGCTGTCTATGCACAATAGTTAGCTTTACCTGCATAGTATTTTCCAGTCTAATAAATATTAATGTTGCTTATATTTATATACTATATTTTATTACTGGCTTCTTTGTTTCAAGCATGCTACTTGCCTTTAGCCTGGCAAAGCAAAAATACCACCAAAACCTACATGCCATTGCCTTTGCAATAATTAACATGACTATTGGCATTTGTGGTTTTTTATTTCAAGATCTACTTGGAGCTATGCTTCATCATTTCTCCGGAGGAACATCTAATGTCGTTGTGGCAAATAGTAATTTAATATTCTTTCATGGCTTCTGGGTATTACTTATACCCTTATTTTGTAGCTTTATTCTCTGCTCTCTTTATAAAAAGCAGTCAACATAGGATTGATCAATACAATTTAATAATCATTACACTAATACAGTACCATTATATGTAGACGCAGACTAAGGCGCAGTCTCAAGCGCAGGCGCAGCAGGTGATGATGTATTTAATTGTGTTTTGTCGCGTATTTGTTCTATTATATTTTTTGATTTTTCACTTAAGCTGTTTTCAGCATCAACATCCTTTCCAGCAACACCATCTTTTTTATCAAGTAGCGAGATAAACGCATTAGCCTCGGTCAGTTGGTTGTTACGTATCAAAGAT
>Ga0114933_10001872_pt1 | contig 22756 bp, 19 predicted proteins | sample 4SBtaG_FD_89691 | JGI IMG/M metagenome (GOLD analysis project Ga0114933, IMG submission 89691) | Deep subsurface microbial communities from Kolumbo volcano to uncover new lineages of life (NeLLi) - 4SBTROV12_W25 metaG | ecosystem: Environmental > Aquatic > Marine > Volcanic | place: Kolumbo... | reverse complement strand
TCTAATCTTTTTGGTCGTAGGTTCTGTGATATTTCATTTATGGAGCCCATGGTGGTTCACACCTCTTGCCTCAAATTGGGGTGCGATAGACGATACCATTGATCTTACATTTTGGGTAACAGGTTTTGTTTTTGTGGCGGTAAATTTATTTATGGCTTATGCCGTCATTAAGTATAGGGCTGCTCCTGGCAAAAAAGCTACTTATGATCCTGAAAATCACAAACTAGAAACTTGGCTGACAGTATTTACCTCAATTGGAATTGTTGCAATGCTTGCTCCAGGATTACTTGTATGGGGACGATTTGTAGATGTGCCAGAAAATGCACTCCAAGTTGAAGTTTTAGCTCAACAATGGCACTGGAGTTATCGTTTACCGGGAGAGGACGGTGAATTTGGTAATGTTAGTGCAAAACTTATTACAAACGAAAATCCGTTCGGAATGGATTATGATGATCCTGTAGGTCAAGATGATATTCTTATAAGCAGTCCAGAGCTTCATCTTCCTGTGAATGTTCCTGTAAACCTTAACCTCAGAGCTAAAGACGTATTGCATAACTTCACTGTTGCTGAGTTCAGGGTGAAAATGGATATGGTTCCTGGAATGGTAACCAGTATGTGGTTCACTCCAACTAAAACCGGTCGTTATGATCTTCTTTGTGAAGAATTATGCGGCATCGCACACCATGCTATGCGAGGTGCTGTCATAGTAGATGAAGCAGAAGATTATGAAAATTGGGTTGCCTCCCATCCAACACTTAACGAAACACAAATCCGTATGGCTTATAACCCTGAACCTAGTGCAGCAGCTTCTCAATATGCAGTTTGTGCAGCATGTCATGGTCAGCAAGGGGAAGGAATGGTTGTATTGAATGCACCCAAAATCTCCGGTCAAAGTGAATGGTACCTAAGAAAGCAATTAGAAAATTATAAAGATGGGGTAAGAGGTACACATAAAGATGACCTTTATGGTCAACAAATGGCTCCGATGAGTATGACGCTCTTTAATGAGCAAGCGATGGATAATGTTATAGCACATATTCAAAGTTTCCCTGATAATCCGGCGCCTAAAACAATTACTGGCGATATAGAAAAAGGGAAGGAAACATATATTGTCTGTGCTTATTGTCATGGGCAACAGGGCGAGGGAATTAAAGCTATGAACGCACCGAGAATGGCTGGGATGACTGATTGGTATTTAGAGCGACAATTACAAAACTTTAAAAAAGGTATAAGGGGTCAGCATCCAGAAGATTACTATGGTAAGCAAATGGGTTTTATGGCAAGAATTCTGCAAGATGATAAGAAGATTAGAGATCTTGTAGCGTATATGAATACACTTTAACTAAAAATAAGATGAAATAAATATCAAGGGGAGATGAATGTCATACGTATCATTATATGATCGAGATCATGAGATGGATCATCATGATCCAGATACATTTCTAACAAAATATGTCTGGAGTCAAGATCATAAAGTTATTGCGATCCAATACGGCGGCATAGCAATTTTAGTTGGTGTCGTTGCTCTCGTATTATCAATTCTTATGAGATTACAGCTCGGATTTCCAAATGCCTTAGCAATTATCAATCCTGAAAGCTACTATCAATTTGTCACCATGCATGGAATGATTATGGTGGTTTACTTGCTCACAGCACTGTTCCTTGGTGGTTTTGGTAATTATCTTATTCCGCTTATGTGTGGAGCCCGAGATATGGTATTTCCATTCTTAAACATGCTGAGTGTTTGGGTTTATCTTCTCTCGGTAATCATTTTGATTGCCAGTTTTTTCGTACCCGGGGGAGCCACAGGAGCAGGCTGGACTTTGTATCCTCCTCAGTCCTTATCAGCAGGTACACCAGGTACAGATTTAGGAATAATTCTAATGCTGGTATCACTTGGAGTCTTTATTGTCGCGGCCACGATGGGTGGGTTGAATTACGTAACTACGGTTCTTCAATATCGTTGCAAAGGTATGACTTTGATGAGACTTCCGTTGTCTGTTTGGGGTATTTTCACAGCTACCATATTAGCTCTATTGGCGTTTCCAGCTCTCTTGGTGAGTGCAATTATGATGATTCTTGATCACTCAATAGGAACGAGTTTTTTCATGCCAGCTATGATTTCAGCTGGAGAGCAATTGAGTTATAACGATGGTAGCCCGATACTTTTTCAACATCTTTTTTGGTTCTTCGGTCACCCTGAGGTATATATCGTTGCACTCCCAGCTTTTGGATTGGTATCAGACGTTTTAGCGACACATGCCAGAAAAAATATATTTGGATATAGGATGATGGTTTGGGCAATCCTTGCTATAGGAGGACTCAGCTTTATTGTTTGGGCACATCACATGTATGTCAGTGGAATGAATCCATACTTCGGTTTCTTCTTCGCTACAACAACTCTTATTATCGCCGTACCGACAGCGCTAAAAGTTTATAATTGGGTGTTGACATTATGGCAGGGTAATCTGCACCTGAGAGTACCAATGCTGTTCGCAATTGCTTTCATATTTACATTTATTCATGGAGGACTGACAGGGTTATTTTTGGGTAATGTAACTATTGATTTACCTTTATCAGATACATATTTCGTCGTGGCGCACTTCCATATGGTTATGGGGGTATCACCGGTGCTCGTCGTATTTGCTTCTATATATCATTGGTTCCCACTAATGTCAGGCAAGATGTACAATGAAACGCTAGGAAAATGGCACTTTTGGCTCACGTTTTTAGGTGCCTATGCCGTATACTTACCAATGCATTATCTTGGTTTTCAAGGTGTACCTAGAAGATACTTTTCTTTAGGTAATACCGACTTCCTGCCAGAATCAGCGCATGCTCTAAATGCAAGTATTACGGTGTCAGCGATCATACTTGCTCTTGCTCAAATACTTTTCTTTGTGAATATATTTATGAGTTTGAGAAATGGTAAAAAAGCGAAACCTAATTGCTGGGGCGCTACTTCACTTGAGTGGTTAACTCCTGATACACCGCCAAAACATGGAAACTGGGGACATGATCTGCCTGAAGTACATCGTTGGGCATACGACTACAGTGTGCCAGGACAAGAGCAAGACTTCACTCCTCAAACTGTTCCAGCCAGTGAAGTACCTGTTGGTCGTGATCACGGAGTAGATCACAATTAAAAAATAATGAGCTTAGATTAAAAATGACAATTACATTAATATTTCTAGCAATCATAATGGCAACCGTCATTTTCTGGTTGCTTAGACAAACATTTAATGTGGAGCCATGGGTTTCTGATGAGCTAGCTGATGAGGTATCAGGTGCTTCACTTGATTTGAAACCTCAGGCAATTGCGTTGACTACTTTCATGGCTGTGGCCACATCATTATTTGCTTTATTTGCCAGTGCATATTCACTCAGAATGGAGATGCCTGATTGGCGGCCATTAAATGAACCATTGGTGCTTTGGACTAATTCAGCTTTTCTTGTCCTAGCCAGTATCGCATATCAATGGTCAAGGAATCATGTTGCTAACACAGACATAGGTTCAAAGAGGGTGTTAGTAGGATTGATTATTGCTGGTATATTTTCAGTATTGTTTCTATTTGGCCAACTTTTTGCTTGGCAGCAACTGAATGATCAAGGGATGTATGCATCATCAAACCCTGCTGTTGCATTCTTTTATGTATTCACAGCGATGCATGGTTTACATCTTCTGGGTGGATTGTACGTCTGGGCTAGATCAATCACGAAGATTTACGAAAAACAGGACATAAGATTAGTTCGAACAAGCGTAGAGTTATGTACAATATACTGGCATTTTATGCTTTTGGTATGGATGTTGCTCTTTGGGCTAATGATAGCAACATAATTGGAGTCAAAAAATAATGTCACAAACATCGGTCAATGAGACACAAGTTATACAGGAAGGTTTAACTGGCGTAGCATCAGATTTTTCTGCCGACAGACAATCATTCCACGTTCACTGGGGTAAAGCCATGATGTGGATATTTCTTCTCAGTGATACATTTATTTTTAGTTCTTTTTTGATTGGTTATATGACTGTGAGGATGTCAGCTCAGGATCCTTGGCCACTCACAAGTGAGGTATTTGCATTAAGTATGGGAGGTGAACCTATTCCATTATTACTGATAGCAATAATGACATTTATTCTTATAACCTCTAGTGGAACCATGGCCTTAGCAGTAAATATGGGATATGCAAAAGATAAAAAGAAAACATTTTATTTAATGCTAGTCACCGCAATTCTTGGTGCCTCATTCGTAGGTATGCAGGTTTTTGAATGGTCAAAATTGATCTTAGACGAAGGTGTAAGACCTTGGGCTAAACCTATGGGTGCATCACAGTTTGGGGCAGCATTTTTTATGATAACTGGTTTTCATGGAATGCATGTAACAGGTGGTGTTATTTATCTATTAGTGGTTGCATTTAGAGTAAAAAATGGATTCTATGAACGTCGTGGTAATGATTATTCAATTGTCGAAATTTGCGGTTTATATTGGCACTTTGTAGATTTAGTTTGGGTATTTATTTTTGCATTTTTCTATCTTTGGTAAAAAATCGGAGTAATTTATTATGTCAGATTCAGGTCAACAACATCCACTAAATATATACTATGCAGTTTGGATTCTTTTGTTTGTCATAAGTGCTTTTTCATATGCTGTTGATTACTTCCAATTACAGGGTACTTTGAGATGGACTTTGATATTAATATTCATGTTTTTAAAAGCTGGTTTTATAACTGCTATTTTCATGCATATGACTTGGGAAAGACTGGCCCTCCAGTTGGCAATTCTCGCTCCTCCTATTTTTCTAATGGTGTTTATTGGTATTATGGCAATCGAAGCTGATTATACTTTCTTAACTCGGATTGAATTTTTTACAGAGAGTGATTTTGTTCCCGTTTATCACCATGGTGGCGGATCTCACTGATTAGAATTCATTGTCTCTTTTATCGTATTTGATATTGAAGTGACGTCTTCTTTTATTTTCTTAGTATCTAGTGTCAAGAACTCTCTTTGATGCATAATTAATTTTCCATCAATTATCACATTAATCACATCTTGTTCGTCAGTAACATAGACTAAATGTGAAGCGATGTCATAACTTGGGGCATGATGTACATCGTCATAAGCAATCTGGATAATATCAGCTTTCATGCCTAAAGCAATCACGCCTATTTCATTTTCCATGCCTATAATTTCAGCGCCATTTGAGGTTGCCATTTTCAATACTTCAATGGCGGGCAAGACCTCAGGATCCATGCTGGTAACTTTTTGCAATAATGAAGCAAGCCGCATCTCTTCCCACATATCCAAGTCATTATTACTTGCAGCTCCATCTGTACCCAAACCAACCAAAACTCCAGCTTCTATCATTTTCGATATAGGCGCCACACCAGAGGAAAGTTTCATATTTGAAGTGGGATTATGAACTACACCAACATTTCTCTTCGCAAGAATTTCTATTTCCTTATCGCTTGGCCATACAACATGTGCAGCTATGGTGATTCCTTCAAAGAAATTAATTGATTCTAGTGCTTCAATACTGGTCATCCCATAATTTTGAGTAGAAAACTCAGATTCAAACTGAGATTCAGATAAATGAATGCTTACTGGTGCACTGAGGTTGTTTGCAAGATTTCGCGTTTGTTCTAGTTGCACGAGATTCATTGAATATATTGCATGAGGACCAAAGATAGGTGTTATAAGTGAGTTTTTTTCCTTCCAGCGATTAATGAAGTTCTCTCCATTAATTAAAGCATCTTGAGCATTTTTTGCGTTAGGTGTTTGATTATCACTAACTGTTGAAGAAACCAACGCCCGCATCCCGCATCTAGAAGCAACTTCTGCAATAATGTCTGGATAAAAATACATATCAACGAAAGTTGTTGTTCCTCCTCTTATCATTTCCCAGCATGCAAGCTCTGTCCCTACTCGGACAAATTCTTCACTGACAAATCTCTGCTCAAGAGGGAAAATATAATTATTCAGCCAATCGATCAGCTTCTTATCATCCGCAATTCCTCTTAAGAGTGTCATAGCAGCATGAGAGTGACCATTAATAAGACCAGGCATGATTATTCTCTGTTCACCCGCTATGTTGATTTCAGCCCTGTAAATCTTATTTATGATTTCTTTCGTATCGATATCTACAATTATCCCATCATCAATAGCTATAGCTGATCCTGTCAAAATATCATTCTCATTGTTCATAGTAAGTATATGATCAGCTTCTAAAACAATATCAACGATCATTTTGTCTGATTTTATTTGGTCACACGAGCTCAAAATTGACAGCAGCACGATCAAGATTAGTTTATTTTGGGAATGTAAATGCATTTTTTTGGATCTAGTTTTAAAATCAAACATTAACCTATATTATAATCAGTGAAAAGATCTCATTTGCTTCTTTTTTATTAAAACAGGGGACAAGACATAATTAGCTTTGTTGGCATCGTAGTTATTATTGGGATAGCTTGCTTATTCTCAGAAAATAGAAGATTGATTAACATTAAAATCGTCATTATGGCTTTTATGTTGCAATTTGTTGTTGCGGTATTCTCGCTCTATCTTGAAACTGGAAAGACAGTCGTTCAAAAACTCAGCAACGGTGCAAGACACATAATTGATTTTTCTCAGGAAGGTGTAAATTTTGTGTTTGGCCCCTTGGCCAATGAATGGAGTTTTGCAATTAATGCTCTACCAGTCATAGTTTTTCTATCTTCACTGACAGCGGTCCTCTATCACTTAAAGATTATGCAGATTATCGTGCGTTTGATCGGTGGTGCTTTAAATAAAATAATTGGAACAAAGATCATTGAGTCTATGAATGCTGCCGCAAACATTTTCTTGGGAATGGATAGCTCTCCTTTGGCTGTAAAGCCATATTTATCAAAAATAAGCGATGCCCAGATGTTTGCAATTATGGTTTCAGGCTTAGCTTCTGTCGCAGGGACCGTTCTTCTTGCATATGCTCAAATGGGTGCTCAATTGGAATATCTTCTAGCGGCTTGCTTTATGTCGGCTCCGGGTGGACTCCTTATGGCGAAAATAATAATGCCAGATGATCAAGAACAAAAAGCTGAAGAAACAATTCAAATAAGATCGTCAAAAAGTACTCATACAAATTTGATCATGGCGGCAGCATCCGGTGCAACAGAAGGCATAAAACTGGCTGTAAGTATCGGTGGGATGCTGATTGCTTTTGTAGCTCTGATAGCATTATTAAATAGCATATTCATAATGTTAGGTTCGGTAATGGGAATTGAGAATCTGACTATGCAGAAGATACTTGGGTGGATATTTTCTCCTATTATGTTTCTCTTGAATATTCCATGGAGCGAAGCACAGGCGGCCGGTGCTCTTTTTGGCGAAAAATTAATTTTGAATGAATTTGTTGCATACAGCCATCTCACAGAATACTTATCAGGAATGAGTGAAAGAACCATTGTTATAATGACCTTCGCTTTGTGCGGTTTTGCAAACTTTGCTTCAATTGCCATTTTGATGGGCTCGGTCGGAATATTGATACCTAATAAAAAGGAGTTTATTGCGTCATATGGATTGAAAGCAGTTCTTGCTGCCTCACTTGCAAATTTATTGAGTGCATCATTTGCAGGTATTCTCTTTGGGTTATAGTTTTTGGTGATGAATGTCAGAAAAGATAATAATTGATTGCGACCCAGGTCAAGATGATGCTGTTGCTCTTTTTCTGGCAATGTCCTCCCCTGATGAATTAGAAATTCTGGGTATTACAACGGTTGCTGGAAATGTTCCTCTGAATCTCACACAGAGAAATGCCCGGATTATATGCGATATCGCAAACTATAAGAATGCAAAAGTATTCTCAGGCTGTTCTCGACCCATATTGGTTGATCTTGTAACTGCTGAAAATGTCCATGGCAATACCGGTATTGATGGAATCGATATATTTGAGCCGGAAACCACACTCAGAAAAATGCATGCTGTGGACTTCATAATTGAGACTCTCAGTGAAGCAGAAGCAAACTCAATAACACTTGTACCTACTGGACCACTCACAAATATAGCCCTAGCCATAATCAAGGATCCATCTATACTTAAGGCAGTCAAACAAATAGTTCTAATGGGGGGCGCAATGAGAGAGGCGGGCAATCTTGGTGCCTCTGCAGAATTTAATATGAGGGTAGACCCTCATGCCGCAAGAGTAGTATTTGAATGTGGCATCCCAATAATTGTAATGAGTTTGGATGTCACGCATAAGGTGCTTACTTCTAGAGAAAGGGTAAACGAAATTGAATCGATAGGAAATTCGGTCTCTTCTGCTACAGCCAATATGCTCAAATTTTTTGCTCGTTATGATTCTGAGAAATATGGAATTGACGGAGCTCCACTTCATGATCCATGTACAATTGCATGGCTTCTTAAAGAAGATCTTTTTAGTGGCAAAGAATGCAATGTTAGGATTGAGACAGATTCATCCTTAACATTAGGGCATACATCGGTTGATTTTTGGGGTGTTGAGGGAAACACGCCAAATGCAATTTGGATAGAGGATATAGATGATGTTGGTTTTTATAATCTTTTGATAGATAGACTCAAGAGATTTGATTAGAGTCATAGAAATGGACAGTTATCAATTATGTCTTTGCCCAGTCTAGCACCAATTTGCTGAATTACATTTGAAGCGGCCCATGAGGCAATTTCTGTGCATTCATTCATTGATTTTTTTGATATTAATCCAAAAAGAAAGGCTGCAGTATATGTATCCCCGGCACCGGTTGTATCAACTATATTTGAAGTTTTTAGTGCCTTGGCGTGTGTCACTTCGCCATAATTAATAACAATAGAACCTCTCTCGCCAAGAGTGATAACTGATAGATTATCTAGTTTTTTTGTCTCATCAATCACATCTTGAACAGATTTGGTTCTTGTTAATGCCATCATCTCATCTTCGTTCGCAAAGATAATATCAACCTGATCCATCGCCAGTTTCTTAAATGCTTCAAAATGACGTTGCACACAGAATGAATCAGACAAAGAAAGAGCAATTTTAGCTGAGGATTTATCTTTTTCTTCAATGACTTTATTTGCAATCTCATTGCAATCTGGTATGTCCCATAGATACCCCTCCAGCAAGATAATCTCCGCATTACCAATCATTGAGGAATCAATTTGTTTTGCAGTTAATTCTGTGCACGCTCCCAAGTAAGTTTGCATTGTCCGTTGGCCATCATCAGTAATAAGAACATGACTTCTCGCGGTCGGTGAGCCGGATTTTGATGGAGGTAATTTAACATCAACACCCATTGCTCTCATATCATTAATAAAGACTTTACCAAAATCATCGTCATAAACTTGACCTACATATCCAGCTTTTCCTCCAAAATTACTGAAGCAAGATACTGTATTTGCAACAGATCCTCCTGACATTTCTTTTGTATCAGTAAATTCTTTGTATAGTTTAATTGCTTCTTTTTCATCAATCAGGTTCATTGATCCTGGTTTGATTTGCATATCTTTTAGGAATTCCATTGATACCTTAGTTAGCACATCAACAATTGCATTACTAATCCCTAATAGTTGAGTTTTTTCAGGCATGATTTTTAACCTATTTAATGCTAATAGTTAATAACTTTTATTATACTAGGTTAACTAAATAAGTGAGATAATATTAATACGCCTCACAATCTTTAAGCTCTATATTACTTAATCAATGAAAAATAATTTATCAAATAAAATTATGGTTACCAGCCAAGAGTTAATCGAAGATTCATTTAAGCTTGGCATACAAATAATAAAGAGTGGTTTCGTTCCGACAACAATATTAGTGTTATGGAGAGGGGGAGCGACCATCGGAATGGCTATTCATGAGTTGATGAGATATAAGAATTTTCAACTCAATCATATGATTATTAAAACATCATCATACCAGAATACAGACCGTCAAGAGACTGTTGCCATAGACGGCTATCAAGGGCTATTTGAAAGTTTAAAAAAAGATGAAAAAATACTTATTGTGGATGATATTTTTGATACTGGAAGGACAGTATCGTCAGTCATTTCATTAATAAAAGAACATCGTAAGCAAGGAAATGATCAGTTTAAGGTAGCAGTACCCTGGTATAAACCTAAAAATAATCTTACTGATATTTTTCCAGATTTTTATATTCATGAAACAGAAAAATGGGTTGTATTTCCTCATGAATTGGAGAGCTTAAGTGATGATGAGATTAAAAATTACCGATTAAAGGAAATCTTAAGTTAGATAGGCTCAATAAAACTATTTACTAAAATAATGACATTAAGGGAAATAAATATGCACAAATTTATCATTTTAATAACGTTACTTGTTTCTAATTTATCACTTGCACAAAATGTACTTGTTACAGGTTCCAATCGAGGCATTGGCTATGAATTCGTAAGTCAATATGCTGAGCGCGGTTGGAGCGTCATAGCAACAAGTCGTTCACCTCATGATGATGTCGAGCTAATCAATCTAGCAGAAAAATACAGTAACATCACAATTGAAAAGCTAGATGTAACTAGCCAAGAAGATATTGATAATTTGGTCGATAAATTGAGCGGTCAATCAATTGATCTTCTCATAAATAATGCTGGCTTGCTGGGCGATCGAAAAAAACAACAATGGGGAAACATCGATAAATCAACATTTGATCAATTGATGGATGTGAATGTTTTTGGACCGCTTAAGATATCTGAGGCATTGTCAGAAAATGTTATTGGCAGTGATAAGAAACAGATAGTGGTGCTATCTAGCATCATCGGTTCAATAGAGATGAGAACTTCACCGACACCACTTCCAACGCTTGCTATCAGCAAAACAGCTGTGAATATGGCAATGAAAACAGTCGCGATGCAACTTCAAGAGGAAGGAGTGAAAGTCGCCATGCTTTTTCCTGGCTCAGTACAAACAAGAATGATGCATCAAGCTTTTGGGATGGCAATAGAAGAGGCCAGTGTGAAAACAGATTTTGATTATGGTTTTGCTTCGCTGACCCCAGCTGAGAGTGTTTCAAAAATGATAGCCGTAATTGATACGCTGGATACCCTAGAAACTGGTTTATTTCTGAATAATGATGGTACTGAGATACCTTGGTGATGCGAATTTTAGTTTTTATACTCTCTTTTTTGGTCATGATGGCTTCTGTCAGTGCAGAAGAACCAGGAAAAGAAGTCTATGAGATTGCTTGTGCGAACTGCCATGAAAATGAGGCGCTTCGTGCCCCTAACTTGTCGTCGTTGATGCTTGTTGGCAGAGAAGGTTTAATTTCATCGCTAAAAACAGGATCGATGAGAGATATTGGTAAAACTCTTGAAGATGAGGAATTTGTATCTCTGATTAATTTTTTGACTTCCACAAATAATAAATCTGTCCAGTATGCGAATGAAAGATATTGCGATTACTCAATAAGTGAGAATCCATCACCTCTTTGGAGTGGGTGGGGAAACAGTTTGAACAACACACGAAATCAATCATTTTCGAGAATTAGTAAGAGCAATGTTAATCAACTCAAATTAAATTGGGTATTTGGGTTTAAGGATTCAGTCAGAGTTCGCTCTCAACCACTCGTGACTGAAGATGCTTTATTTGTTGGCAGTCAATCAGGTGACTTATATGCCCTCTCACTTAGAGATGGATGTATTTTTTGGTCATACAAAGCAAAAAACGAAATTCGCGGCGCAATTATTTTATCAGAAAATAAAAAGAGTATTTTCTTTTCTGATTTTGCTGCAAATATTTATCGTCTAAACATCAAAACTGGCGATCAAGAATGGATAAAAAATATTGCTGAACACCAAGCCACAACAATAACTGGATCGATGACAACAGCAAAAAAATTATTATTTGTGCCGCTTTCATCAACTGAAATTATTAATGCAATTGATCCAGAATATTCTTGCTGTTCTTTCAGAGGAGGCGTAGCTGCTCTTGATACCCAAACCGGAAATATGGTTTGGAGAATGCACACAGTTCCTGAAGCAGAAAAAACCATTAGAAATAGTGTTGGCACTCAGATGCTGGGCCCCTCGGGTGCACCTGTATGGAGTACTCCCACTATTGATCTTAAAAGGGGGCTTCTCTATGTAGGCGTTGGACAAAATTACTCCCACCCTGCAACTGATATGAGTGACGCAGTTGTTGCTTTGAGGATATCTAATGGAGAGGTTGTATGGCACAAACAAATGCTGAAGGGGGATGTTTGGAATGCTAGTTGTGTTACAAATAAAATAAATTGTCCCGGAAATGTTGGCCCTGATATGGATATTGGTGCATCAATTTTGCTTGCTTCATCAAGGGATAATCAGGAATTTCTTATGGTTGGGCAAAAATCAGGGATGGTTTATGCGCTTAATCCAGATAAAGCAGGCGAAATAGTCTGGCAAAGACGTGTTGGGAGAGGTGGAAAAAAAGGGGGTGTTCACTGGGGAATGACTGCTGATTCAGATAACCTATATGTTCCTGTGGCTGATATACCTGAGGATTTAGATACCTCCAATGAGGCGATGCCTGGCTTACATGCACTTGCTTTAAGTGATGGGCAATATAAGTGGTATAAATCATCAAAACCAGTCTGTGAAGAAAAAGAATTTAAATGCTACTCTTCATACAGTGCAGCCGTATCAAGCACAATTGACATGGTAATCGCGGGAAGCATGAATGGTAACATTGAGATTTTTTCATCTAATGATGGAAGTGAAATTTGGTCTTATGAGACCGCAAAGCCATTTGAGACCATAAATAATATTTCTGCTAATGGTGGTTCAATTGATTCAGATGGTCCAGTTGTTGCTGGAGAACATTTAATAACCACATCAGGTTATGACATATACGGACAAATAACAGGCAATGTTTTGTTGGTATTTACTTTAGAGGAGTAAACAGTGAGGACAATACTCGTAACAGGAGCCAATCGTGGTATTGGTTTAGAATTTGTAAGGCAATATTCATCTGATGGAGATCATGTGATAGCGATCTGTCGTAATGACAAGGATATTGATGAATTAAAAGCTATCTCAGAAGAAAATAATGTGCTGATAGATTTTGCTGATATGTCAGATTTTAAAAGCATCGATATGCTTCAGAGTAGGCTGAATGGCATTGCAATTGATATCATTATCAATAATGCAGGTCTATTTGGACCAAAAGCAAGTGCAGATGGGGATTTAAGGCAAAGCTTTAGCCACATGGATTATGATATTTGGAGAAAGCTTATGGATGTTAATACTCTCGCACCATATAAGATAATCGAATGCCTTATTGAAAATATAAGGACTGGGAACGAAAAAAAATTAGTCTCCATTTCAAGTACTGTCGCTTCTCTAGACAGTGTTACTTCTGATGCACCCTCTACAATCCATGCTTATAAGGCTTCAAAATGCGCATTAAATATGGCCATGACCAGTCTTGCTAGAGAATTAAAAAACGAAGGAATTAATGTTGGAATATATTGTCCAGGCTGGGTTAATACCAGGATGGGAGGAGATAAGGCGCCAATAACACCTGAAGCAAGTGTGAACGGCATGAGGAAATTAATCGATAATTTATCATCTGACCAATCTGGAAATTTCTATAGATACAACGGCGAACAAATTGCCTGGTAAACATAAATTAATATCGACTCATTTTTATGAAAAATAAAGAAAATAATCCATTTGATATTATTCTCTCAGTAACACCGGATTTTTCTGAAGAGGAGGCTATCAATATAGCTAAACAGCATTATAATTTGGTAATTTCAGCTGAAAACTTAGTAAGCGAGCGTGATCAAAATTTTTTATTAAGGACGAATAAACAAAAAAAATATGTCCTAAAAATTGCTAACTCTGAAGAAGATCCTATCGTTACAGATTTCCAAATATGTGCATTGATGCATATTAATAATGCAAACGATGATCGTATTTCAGTGCCAGAAATCAAATTTACTAACAAGAATAAAAACAGTGTCATTTTAAGTAAAGAAAACAAAACCTTTGTAACCAGAGTTGTTTCTTACCTTGATGGTGAACCACTATTTACATCAGATCAATCAATTCCAGATATTCCAATTGCGGAGGACATGGGAAGATATTTGGCAATCTTAGGCAAAAATTTAGCAGATTTTCAACATCCTGGTTCGGATCAAAATCTGTTATGGGATATGAAAAGAGCCCTCTCAATCAGGGAAATTATAAGCCACATAGATTCTTTTTCAGCAAGAAGAATGGTAGAGAAAACATTATCTGATTTTGAGCGTTACGCATTACCCAAATTTGATTCAATTCGATGGCAAGTTATTCATAATGATATGAATCCTGATAACGTTCTTTTGGATACTTCCAGAAAGAGAAGGGTTTGTGGAATGATCGATTTTGGTGATATGGTTTATTCACCATTGATTATCGATCTAGCTGTTGCGACAGCTTACCTTCATACTGATGAAGGAAACCCCATGCTTTTAATGAACCATTTTGTTGCTGGCTATAATCAAGAAACCCCATTATTGTTGGAGGAGCTAGACATCTTATTTGATTTAATTAAAACAAGAATAGCAACTACAGTAGCGGTTCTTGAATGGCGAAAATCATTTCGCGATAAGGACGATCCATATTTAGAACTTAATTCTAATGATAGATCAAAAAATCTCCTTGAGAGATGCATGGAGATTCCGAGAGATCATGCAATTCAAACTTTTAAACAAATATGCGCTAAACCATGATTAAAAATACTGTTTCTAAATTTATAAATTTATCAACTCGCATAAAGCCGAATGAGATTAGGGCGACTTTACTTTCATTTAGCTTCGTTTTTTTATTAATGACGGCTTATTTTATTCTAAGACCAGTTAGAGATGCTATGTCGAGTGATTGGACAGATACCGAATTGAGCTGGTTATGGACATCCACATTTTTCTTTAGTTTTCTTGCGGTCAGTCTATACGGAGAGATTATTTCAAGAATAAAGTTTAATTATGTGGTACCTGGGGTATATGTGTTTTTCTCAATCTCCTTCTTTGCATTTAACTTTTTATCATTAATATTAATAGATCCAGACATCATCAATAAAATTTTCTATGTATGGTTAAGTGTTTTCAGTTTGTTCCACGTGTCTGTATTTTGGAGCTTTATCTCGAATATCTTTTCTAAAGAGCAAGCACCAAGGTTATTTGGCTTTATTGCATCGGGGGCGAGCATCGGAGCAATTCTTGGACCATCTGTCCCAATTTTATTTGCCAATCAAGTGGGCACCATGAATTTATTGATCATTGCAGGAATAATATTGCTTATTCCTGTTCCCTTAATTTCTTGGTTGGAAAAAATACAGTTTTCAGAACTTAAAAATCATAAAGTTAATTTAGATGAGACTAAAAATACAATAAAGAAAGATTTTTTATCTGGTTTTAGCAGTTTAATTAAAAATCCATATCTTATTTCTATTTCTTTATTCATTCTTTTCTATGTTGTCATGAATACATTTATCTATTTTGAGTTAAGAAAATTACTTATTGATTTTGATCGTGATGCACGTACTCAAATATGGGCATCAATAGATCTAATTGTGAATGTGCTAGCAATTGTAACTGCAATTTTTTTAACAGGCAGAATTACAACACGTTTTGGTATGCCAACAACACTTGCCCTAATTCCTGTATTGATGGTTCTGGGTTGGTTGGTAGTTGCAATATCACCAATATTGCTTTTTTTGATTGGTCTTCAGGTCATCAGAAGAGCAGGTAACTATGCAATCACAAAACCTGGAAGAGAAATGTTGTTCACTTTGGTTGATAATGAGGCCCGTTATAAGGTTAAACCAGTAATTGATATTGTTGTGTATCGAGGTGGGGATATGCTTACTGCATGGTTTTATACATTCTTAACAGCAACACTAGGTCTGGGATTGAGTGGGGTGAGCATTATCGCTGCCGCTGTAGCTAGTTTGTGGGCTTTAACAGGATTGTATTTAGGTAAACGATACAAAATACAAAGGACTGCTGAAACCCAGGAGGAATGATATGAAAAAGAAGCTGGAAGATCTCGAATCTACAATAAAAAACAGAAGAACAGTTAAACTCTTTACAGATAAAGAAATAAATACGGACATCATAACAAAAGGAATTGATTTAGCCAGGTGGGCACCAAATCACCATTTAACTGAGCCATGGCACTTTTATATTCTCAATTCGTCTGCTATCAAAGAATCAGTTGAATTAATTAGGACCGTTGTGACTGAGCGCAAAGGAGAGAAAATGGGTAACTTCAAAGCTGAAGATGCATCTACTAGGCCTGGCTGGATGGTGGTGACGTGCAAAAAATCAGATATAGAATTGACACAACAAGAAGATTACGCAAGTGTTTGTTGCGCCATACAAAATTTTAGTCTTTACCTTTCTGAAGCAGGATTAGCATCAAAATGGTCAACGGGAGTGATCACTAGAGACCAGCGTTTTTATGATTTACTAAAAATAAACAGCGAGTCAGAATTTATTGTTGGTCTTATTTGGTATGGATACCCAAAAACACTTCCTAATCAGTCAAGAGGAGAATTAGATAGTGTTATAACTATCCTCGATTGACTCAACACCAATCACAAAAATAATTACTACAATAAGGCCTAATACTCCCATTGAGAATACCATGTTACCAATAGTGCCATTGTAGACCAATCCCGTTAAAACTGATCCTACTGCTGAGCATAGATTTTGTATTGTGCCAATGATTGATGCTGAGATACCTGCTGTTTTTGATAAAGGATCTAGGACGAGTGCGGTTGAATTTGAAATGACAAATGCAGTGCCGAACATATAAATACAAACACCACCCCACAGTATGCTGAATCTTGCTTCGTTGAAATATGCAATAGTTAGTAAAATAGAAGCACCAAGTCCTATAAAAAAAACACCAATCATCATAACTTGAATTATCTTAAACTTTCTCAGTAAATATTTATTGATGAAGGATCCGACCAATACAGACAACCCAGTAAGAGCGAATATAGGCCCAAACCAACCAGCAGGCAATTTGTATATTTCTATCATTAATACCGATGAACCGGTTATTAATGACATATAACCAGTTATTGTTACAACAACCAGTAACATCCCAAATATACTCACTTTATGCTTAAAGAATTCTTTTATGCCTATTTTAAATTGTTCGCTGAAATTTATGGATTTATTACCTGTATGTGTTTCATCGAGCTCATTTTTTACGCTTATAAGAAGTATCAGTCCAATTACTGTAATGGCAATAAAAGTAGCTCTCCATTGAAATTCACCAACAAGATAACTACCGAATATCGAAGCTAACATCGGTATGAAAGTAAATACTATCATCATCGATGAGAGAGTTTGTGCGGCACTCTTTCCACTTGATATGTCTCTAACCATAGCACGGGGGATTGTCATCCCAGCAGAAGCGCCTACACCTTGAATTAATCTGGCTATTAACATGAACTCGATAGATGTTGCTAAGACCGTCATCAGGCTTGCAAGAATAAAAACTATAAGCCCGTAGATTAAAACTGGTATTCTGCCCATTCTATCCGATATTAAACCAGCAGGAATCAGTCCTATTGCAACGCCAGCCATGAAAAAACCTACTGTAAATTGACTTGTAGATAAATCACTAGATAAATCTGATCCCATGAATGGAATCGAAGCCAGACTCATGTCTATTGATAATGCTGCCATGCCCGTGAGGCAACCCAGAATGATGATAGATTTTTTATTAATCATTATATCTTTTTTCATTTTTTGAGGTTATCTGAGGTTTTCCTGGGTATCAGATCATCTCTCCAGCGATAATCAACTTTGAAAGTGGATTTATTCCAATCCAATATGTCAATTCATTTGGATGGTTGATGTCCCAGATTGCTATGTCGGCATCCTTGCCAATTTCTAATGTACCTTTAGATTCAATTCCCAGTGCTTTAGCCGCTTCCCTTGTCACTCCAGCAAGGCACTCCTCAGGAGTCAAATGAAAGAGATTGGCTGCTAATGACATAGCGAACCGAATAGAACAAATTGGTGATGAGCCTGGGTTGCAATCCGTTGCAATTGCCATGGGGATCGACATCTTTCTAAAATCATCGATAGGAGGTTTTTGTTTTTCGTTTAACATGAAAAAAGCACCAGGAAGCATGACGGCGACGGTTCCAGATTCTGCAAGTGCCTCTACACCCTTTTGAGAAGTGTATTCAAGATGATCTGCTGAGAGAGCCCCAAAGCTTGCTGCCAATTCAGTTCCACCTGAATTACTCAATTGATCTGCATGAAGCTTAACGGGCAGATCTAGAGATCTTGCTTTTTCAAATAGAATTTCAACCTGATGATTACTGAATGCAATATTTTCACAAAAAGCATCTACAGCATCTATAAGTGAGAGACTGTGAAGTTCAGGCATTACTTCCTCGCACACGTATTTTATATAGTCATCACTTTTATTTGCATATTCAGGTGGTAAAGCGTGAGCACCAAGAAACGTTTTTTTTATGGATATCTGCTCATTCTCTAACTTTTTTGCAACCTCAAGCATCTTCTTCTCAGTTGCAAGATCCAGCCCATATCCTGATTTAATTTCTACAGTGCCTACTCCCTCTGATTGCAATTCATTTAATCTATTTTTAGCAAGTTTTAGGAGGTCTTTACTCGAACTTTTTCTTGTTTCGTTGACTGTGGATATTATACCTCCGCCAGATTTAGAAATTTCTTGGTAACTTTTTCCTTTTAATCGATCTTCAAATTCCCGAGCACGATTCCCAGCAAACACAATATGTGTATGACAATCGATTAGCGCTGGACTGGCCCATTTTCCTGGTAAAGATAGTGTTTTCTTTGCGTTTAGTTCTGGGACTAGATCTCCTTTTCCAATCCAGACGATGGTTGAGTCTGTGACTGCTATTGCTCCATTCTCAATGATTCCATAGCTGGAATTACTGATCATTGAAGCAATATTTATATCACTAATTAGTAAGTCGCATTGCAACATCAATACCATACCTTGTGGCGAGACTTTCTTGCATTAAAAATTATCATGTATTAGCCTGTATATACAACTAATGTAAAACAAATGACTACTTACTTCGCAAAAAAAATCTTTCTTGAAGAAGGTTGGGCTGAAAATGTCCATATCAGTATCAACAAAGGTAGCATAGCAAAATTATCTATTGAAAAACAAAAAACCCCTTCCATTGAGGATGAACTTGATATTGTTATACCCGGAATAACCAACTCTCACAGCCACAGTTTTCAAAGGGCTTTGAGTGGCTTTACGGAGCGAGGGTCAAATCGAAGTAATGATACATTTTGGACTTGGCGTGAGAAAATGTACCAGCTGGTGGATAACCTTGATACCCGTTCAATTTACACGATTGCTAAACAAGCCTACTTTGAAATGATGATGAGAGGTTATACTACCGTTGTAGAGTTTCATTATTTTCATCGCGATAATCAAAATAATCATATTAACAATGATATATTTCATGCTCTTTTGGAAGCGGCAAATGAGTCAGGCATAAATTTGGTCTATACACCAATCTTATATCAGAGGGGTGGCTTCAAAGATAAGGAGCTAACTAAAGAGCAAAAAAAATTCTACAGTACAATTACAGAATTCCTTGGGCACTATAGCTATGCTAAGTCTATTCTAATGGATCCTCATTCCATTGCTATCGGTGCTCACAGCCTAAGAGCCGTTGGCGAAAATGCACTCAAAGAAATTGTAAAGCTACATGAAAGTGAACAGATCCCTTTTCATATTCATATTGCTGAACAACAACAAGAAGTTGATGAATTTAAGTGTACACATGGTGAGAGACCTGTTGAATGGCTGCTGAACAACTATGATGTGAATGAGAACTGGTGTTTAGTTCATGCTACACATATCAATGAAAATGAATTAAAAAAACTTGCCCAAACTAAATCTGTGGTATGCCTTTGTCCCACCACAGAGGCCAATCTTGGTGATGGAATTTTCCAATTAAAAAATTATGACTCACATGGCGGCTCTTTCACAATTGGCTCTGATAGTAATATCTCGATTGATCCTTTCGAAGAGTTGAGATGGCTTGAATACTCACAGAGATTAATCCATCAAAAGAGAAATATAGTTTCAGAAGAGAGCATGGGAACAGGCCAATATTTATTTAAAAAAATTCTGACTGGTGGTGCGTTGTCAACAGGCCAAAGAAGCAATGGTCATATCAAAGAGGGCGCACCAGCTAATCTAATTGTTCTATCAGATGAAAATGCTTCATTGGCAGGACACAAAAATGAAACACTTTTTGATGCCATCGTTTTTTCGAATCACAGCGAGTTGATTCACAAGGTCATGATTAATGGAGAATGGGTTAAATCTCCCTCGCAAGAAAACAAAGAAATTAAAAAACATAAAAAATCATATAGCACTCTTCTTGGAAGAATATTGAATTAGGAAAATTACAATGCAGGATAAACAGCTACCAAGATATCAGCAGCTTAAAGAGCTTATTATAAATAAGATTTCTAACGGGGACCTTAAACCACTCGAGAGAGTTCCGTCTGAAAACCAACTGGTTAAGATGACGGGTGTGTCAAGGATGACTGCGAACCGTGCTCTAAGAGAGCTAAATAATGAAGGTTATCTGGATCGTAAGGCTGGAATAGGCTCATTTGTATCAGATTTTAAAGTAAATTCTCACCTCTTTGAGATTAAGAGCATTGCAGATGAGATAACATCGAGAGGCAGTGCTTACTCTTCAGAGATACTTGAACAATCATTGATTCAGCCATCAAATGATCTAAGCAGAAAAATGCAAATTAATACAACTAGTCAGATTTTTCACATTCAAATGGTTCATTTTGAAGATTCTATTCCAATTCAGTTTGAAGATCGTTATGTCAAGAGAGATTTTGCCCCTGATTTTATTAAACAAGATTTTTCCGAGATTACACCAAGCGCATATCTGAGCAGTATTTCGCCTCTTAATGAGGCTGAGCAAGTGGTAAGCGCGATAACTCCTTCTCTATCTATCTCAGAGTTACTCCAGATGAAAAAAGATAAACCCTGTTTATTAATAACGAGAAAGACTTGGGTAAGAAAAGTGCTCGTTACTTACGGAAAGTTTTATCACCCCGGAGACCGTTATGAATTATTAGGTAATTATGGGCCCATTATGAGAAAAAAATTATCCAATAAATAAAATGATTAAAATTAGAGGTTTATTGTTATGAGTAATAGAAACATTAAAGCCAGTATAGGCAATCAATTAGAGGCCAAAAGCTGGCAAACAGAAGCACCGTTGAGAATGATTATGAATAATTTAGATCGCGATGTGGCTGAAAATCCAGATGAATTAATTGTTTATGGTGGAATTGGAAAGGCGGCAAGGAACTGGGAATGCTATGAAACTATTGTGTCCGAATTAAAAAAGCTTGAAGACAACGAGACGTTGCTGATTCAATCTGGAAAACCAGTTGGTATTTTTAAGACACACACAGACGCGCCAAGAGTTTTGATCGCCAATTCAAATCTTGTTCCAGCTTGGGCAAATTGGGAGCACTTCAACGAATTAGATAAAAAAGGTTTAATGATGTACGGGCAAATGACCGCAGGCTCTTGGATATATATTGGAAGCCAAGGTATTGTACAAGGCACTTATGAGACTTTTGTTGAAATGGGCCGTCAGCATTTTGATGGGGATCTTTCTGGTCGCTGGATATTGACAGCAGGGCTTGGAGGAATGGGCGGAGCGCAGCCACTTGCAGCAACCATGGCCGGTGCCTCTTTATTGGCAATCGAATGTGATCAAGATAGGATCCAAAAGAGACTGAGTACTGGGTATTTGGACAAAACCACAGATAATCTTGATGAAGCATTGGAAATGATTCAATCATCAATCGATAACAAAGAGCCGATCTCAGTGGGGCTATTGGGGAATGTGGTGGATATTTTACCCAAAATGATCGAAATGAAAGTAAAACCTGATATTGTGACCGATCAAACATCAGCACATGATCCAGTCAATGGTTATCTCCCGTCCGGTTGGAGCATTGATGAATGGGATAAAAAAAGAAAAAGCCATCCAGAGATTGTGGCCAAATATGCTAAAGAATCTATGGCAAAACATGTTGAAGCGATGCTCGCTTTTCATGGGCAAGGCATTCCGACTGTTGATTATGGAAATAATTTAAGACAAATGGCGTTTGATCAAGGTGTAAGTGCCGCATTTTCTTTTCCTGGTTTTGTACCAGCATACGTAAGACCGCTGTTTTGTAGAGGAATTGGACCATTCAGATGGGTTGCACTCTCAGGTGATCCAGAGGACATATATAAGACAGATGCGAAAGTAAAAGAACTAATGCCTAATGATAGTCATCTTCATCGGTGGCTAGACGCAGCACAGAAAAAAATTAAATTTCAAGGTTTACCTGCAAGGATATGCTGGTTAGGTCTAGGCGATAGAGACAGAATGGCTCTTGCTTTTAATGAGATGGTTAGGAAAGGTGAATTGAGCGCTCCGATAGTGATAGGGAGAGATCACCTTGATAGTGGATCAGTTGCTAGCCCTAATCGTGAGACAGAAGATATGCTAGACGATTCTGATGCCGTATCAGACTGGCCATTACTGAATGCTCTTTTAAGTACAGCAAGTGGCGCTACTTGGGTCTCATTGCATCACGGAGGTGGTGTGGGAATGGGTTACTCGCAGCACTCAGGCTTAGTTATTGTATGTGATGGAACAATTGAAGCAGACGAGAGAATATCACGTGTTTTATGGAATGATCCAGCGAGTGGTGTTATGCGTCATG
>Ga0114933_10001869_pt1 | contig 22781 bp, 22 predicted proteins | sample 4SBtaG_FD_89691 | JGI IMG/M metagenome (GOLD analysis project Ga0114933, IMG submission 89691) | Deep subsurface microbial communities from Kolumbo volcano to uncover new lineages of life (NeLLi) - 4SBTROV12_W25 metaG | ecosystem: Environmental > Aquatic > Marine > Volcanic | place: Kolumbo... | reverse complement strand
TGGGAGGTCCCATGCTGCTCGTCGCCCTGCACACCGTTCACGCCGCCCCTCTGACCGTCGACCCTTCGGCCGCGCCGGCCCCCGCCACCATCCAGGACGCCCTCGCCGCGGCCTCGGATGGCGACGACGTCGAGGTGGTCGCCGGCACCTACACCGAGTCGCTGGACTTCGGCGGCAAGAGCCTGTGGCTCTCGGGCGAGGCCGGCACGCTGCTCGACGCCACCGGTCTGGGAGATGCCATCGACCTCGCGGATGTGGTCGAGGCCGACATCCGCCACATGGAGATCACGGGCGACGGCGGCGGCATCGTCGGCGGCGATGACCTGGTCCTCGGCCTGCGTGACGTGGACATGCACGACTTCACCGAAGGCGCTGTCGTCCTGGGTGACAACGTCGCGCTGGAGGTCTCCGAGTCCCTCTTCTCCGACAACACGAACACGCGCGGTGGCGCCATCTACCTCGGCCAGGACGGGGGACTCCTGGTCGACACGGTCACCTTCGAGCGCAACGCCGCCACCAACTCCTACGGCGGCGGAATCGCGCTCTACAGTGGCGTGCTCGAGATCTTCGACAGCACCTTCACCGACAACACCGGCAACCAGGGCGGCGCGGTCTCGATCATCTCCGAGGACGCAGGCAGCACCTGGGCCGACAGCGGCTCGACCTACACGGGGAACGAGGACACGATCCGCGCACGAGGCATCGCGTCCGTGGAGATCACGGACTCGGTGTTCACCGCGAACGACGGCCGGGGCATGACCTTCTACGAGGTCGACAGCGTCGTCCTCGAGGGCGTGGAGCTCAGCCACAACTTCGCTACCGTCGGCGCCGGCGCGTACCTCGGCGGAACGGACCTCGAGATCACGGACGGCTGGATCCACGACAACGAGACCTACGCCCAGGGCACCGGCCTCTACCTCCAGTTCACGGGCACGGCGACCATCACGGACACCCTCTTCGAGGACAACATCGGGACCGCATGGACCGCGGACGGCGGCGCCATCTACTGGAGCTGGAACTCGGGTGACTTGAGCGTCGACGGCTGCACCTTCTCCCGGAACCAGGCCGAATCCGACGGGGGCGCCATCAAGCTCGAGAAGACGACCGGCGACGTCACCATCACGAACTCCGTCTTCGAGGACAACTACGCGGTCGACTCGGACGGCGGGGCCATCGACGCCTTTGTCTGGGGCGGACTGTTGACCCTGCAGAACAACCGCTTCACCGGCAACGAGGCCGGCGACGAGGGGGGCGTGCTCTGGTACGCCGCTCAGGGCGCCGACGGGGTCGTGGTCGAGAACAACGTCTTCGTCGACAACGTGGCTTCGACGGCGGGTGTGCTCTACACCCAGGGCGAGGTGTCCGTCGTGAACAACACGCTGCTCGGAAGCGAGGGCGGCGCCGCCCGGCACGGCACCTACAGCGCCTGGTTCGACCTGGGGCCCCTGGACTGGCGGGACAACCTCGTCGCCAACACCAGCGGCAGCGGGCTCGAGGTCGCCGACGAGAACGGCGGCGCCGCTACGGTCGCCTACAACGCCTGGTGGAACAACGACACGGACATCGACGGTGTCTACGACGCCTCCGACATCGCCGACCAGGTCCTCGACGATCCAGGTCTGTCCGACACGGTCCCCGGCTCTGCGGACAGCCTCCTCGTCGATGCCGGAGATCCGGCGCTGCTCGACCTCGACGGGACCGTCGCGGACATCGGCTGGACCGGCGGGCCGGGTGGCTCCGACGACGTCGACGGCGATGGGTACACCTGGGATCTCGATTGCAACGACTACGAGCCGCTCGCCTGGACCGGGGCCACCGAGAATCGCTACGACGACGCCGACAACGACTGCGACGGGCGGGTGGACGAGTACGTCTACAACCACAGCAGCACGAGCTCTTCCGGCACGTGGACGACGCGTCTGGACTACGACGACGACGGCGGGAGCTACGCCTGGTACTTCATCGGGACCGACGGACGGCTCTACTACCAGGTCGCGACCTGGGACAACACGACCGGCGACTACGTCTACTACTACTACTACTACGACAGCACCGGCTGGTGGATCGACTACTACTCGTCCACCGCAGGCTCGCAGTACCACTACTTCTACAGCTACGACGCGGCCGGTGCCTGCTACTCCTTCAAGCAGGAGCTGAACGGCACGGTGCTGAGTGACTACGACACCTGCTGATCAGAGCTCGCCCTCCAGCGCGCTCTGCACGTCCGCGGTCGCGCTGGTCGCCTTCAGCGTCACGACTCCACCGCGCGCGAAGACGACGTAGGAGCCGTTCTCGCCGGGGTCCGCCCAGCTCTCGCGAAAGTCATCGTCCGCGAGAAGCACGGTCAGGCTGAGCCCGAGGCTGTCCGACCACAGGAGCGCGTCCGAGCCGAGCGGGTCCTCGCCGGCGAGGTTCTCGACCAGCACGTCGAAGGTCGCGATCTCGGGGTGGGCCTCGTAGAAGTCGTCGACCTCGCGCACCCGGTCCTGCCAGGTGGGATCCCACATCACGCTCACGCTGACCACCACCGGGTCGTGCTCGGAGAAGACGTACTCGACGCCGGTCTGGTCGATCAGAGCGAAGTCGGCGGGACAGTCGCCCACGCCCACGCCCACGTCGCAGCCGGTGTCCTCGACGACGGGGTCGCTGTCGATGGGCTCGACATCGGGCTTCGTACAGGCGAGCAGCAGGAGCATGCGGCAATAGGGTACAGCCCGCGCCCGTAGCTCAGCTCAGGAGGTTCCTGATGCTCTCCATCCTGGTGCTCATCGCGGTCTTCGTGGCCTGTGCGATGGCGTTCATGCGCGCGCAGCCGGTCGGCAAGATCGTCATCGCCGCGCTGCTGGTCGCCAGCTTCGTGCTGCCGGGGCTGATCGATCACGACTACGCCGGCGCCTTCGGGCTCGCCGCGCGCGGTCTGCTCGCCGCGGGCTGCTTCGTCTGGGTCAAGTTCGACGACGCCCAGCTGGGCTGATCAATCGGTCCAGGTCAGCGTGTAGTCCAGGCTGTGGCCGATGCGCTCGCTGAACCGCCGCACGGACTTCTCAGCCATCTTCTCCGACAGTCCCACGGGGATGTGGGTCGCCAGCCAGCCCGCGAGGTCCTGCTCTTCGTCGACCAAGCCGGCCTGACCGGTGCCAGGTTCGTAGCCAATGGTCGCCTCGAGCTTTCCGGTCACGACCATCAGGTCGTAGAGATCGCGGAAGAGGATGAAGCTGGTGTCGTTGAAGTGGGTCGACCAGTTCGCCACCGGCAGGAAGTCCACCAGGTGGATGAGCTGGTAGTTGAGCGCTACCCACAGCTCCTCGCCGCTCAGCTCGAGCTCGGCGTTGTCGATGACCCGATGGAAGCGAATCGAGCTCAGCTCTCGCCGTGGGTTGGCCCGCAGCTCCGAGCGAAGATCCCCGGCGTACAGGAGCCTGAGGATGCTCGGGAAGGCCTCGGTCTGGCGCCACTCGAAGTCGCTCATGAGCGGCTTGAGCTGCGGGATCTTCTCCGCCGGCATGGCGAAGGTGTTCGTCCCGGTGCCCAGGATCGAGTGCAGGAGCAGCACGAGCGCTGAGCGCCCCGGGTAGTGGGCGACCCCGTACTCGAAGCAGAAGTAGAGGTGATCGAGGAAGGAGCCGTCGGCGTGCTCGACGTCGAAGTCGCACTCCTCGACCATGAACCGCAGGAGCTCCGGATCGATCGGAGGCAGCGCGTGGCGGCCTCGAACCTGGGAATAGGCGGCCTCGATCGTGCGCTCCGCCTCGGGCTTCCAGACGACCTCCTTGCCGACGCGGGCGCGCATCACGTAGCGAGCGGCCTTGCCCTCCAGCGTCTGGAAGATGGTCGCATCCAGGTCGAAGTCCTTGATCGGAGCGATCCGGACGCGACCTGCGTGGTCCTTGGGCGCGCCGTTCGCGATGGCGGCCTTGCGCTGCGGGGTCGGCTCGGGGCGATGGTCGGCGGCTTGCTTCATGCGCGCCGTCTATCGCGTGAAGAAGGCGTCCAGCAGCTCCCAGACCTGGCTGTGGGCCTGGAGCTGGTGATGTGCGAGGCCGGACAGGTGTCGGACCGTGACGTCGGCGCCCTCGGGCCCCGATGCGCTGGTCACCGGGACCAGGCCATCGCCGAACCAGGAGACGCCTGGGTCCTCGGGCCCTCCGGCGACGCTCCCAGCGACGAAGAGGTAGCGCACCCCGTCCAGCAGCGGGCCGGTCGCTTCCAGGTCCCGGTGGCGCAGGTCGTGGATGCCGGCGCTGCGCGAAGCGACGATCTTGCCGATGACCTGGGTGGCCGGGAGGTCGATGGTCTCGAGGACCTCGGCTGCGGCGTGTCCGAAGCGGGCGAGGGGAGCCCCGGCGTGCGGCGAGCCCAGGCAGATCACGGCGCGGAGCCGCTCGACGAAGGCGCCTTGCTGGGTGGCTGCGCGCGAGACCAGCCCGCCCATGCTGTGCCCGATGAGCACGAGCTCCGTCAGCTGGGGGTTGCCCTCGACGAGGCGGTCGAGGGCATCGGCGAGCAGGAAGCCGTTGTCGGCGATCGGACGGCCCGTGTTGTAGCGGGCGTAGATCGGCGTGTAGCCGTGGTTCTCCTCAAGCAGCGCGCCGTAGTGGCGATCGGCCGCGCCGAGGGTGCTCTCGGCCTCGAGGCTCCAGGACAGCTCGGTCGTACAGAGGCCGTGCACGAGCACGACCGCGCGCTCGCCAGGGACGGGATCTCCGTAGATCCACTGGTCGCCGTGTCGCAGGCGCAGGCCCAGGTCCAGGCCGTTGTCGGAGGACGCGAGGTGGTCACCGACGGCGCCGTTCAGGACACCCACCAGCTGGTCGACGGCCCCCACCGGTGAGACGAGGGCGTCGGAGCGCTGCGGGACCGTCGGCGCCTCGGGGACCTCGACGCTCTCCAGCGCCAGGTTGGAAGCGCCCTCGACGCCGCGATTGACCAGTCGGACGCTGCCCAGGATGCCCCGCGTCATGAAGCGGCGGACGCCATCGATCGCCTTGGCGGGGGTGCCCAGCCCTGCGATCTTCAGCGCTCCCACGACGCTGCGGGCCGTGGACTCGTGGCCGGCGTCGACCAGGTAGGTCGTCGCGTCGACGGCGTCGTGGATCAGGGCCTGGGTCGGACGCAATCGCGGAAGGACGTGCTTCTTGGCCATGGCGCCAACCTATTCGCCGTGCCCGGCGACCGGCGTGACAATTGCGCGCTCAGTCCGGGTCGCAGGGGCCCTCGCAGGTGTGCTCGATCACACCGGTCTCGTGGAAGAGCGCGGCCTGGAGGCGCGCAGCCGCGCTGGATCCCGGGCCGCCGTGGGTGTTCGTCTCCGTGTCGCAGGGCACGGCCTCGACGGGCTCCTCGACGCCCCAGTCGAGCTCGACGAAGCCGCCGCCCTCGATCGGCGCCTCCACTTGGTCCAGGCCCCAGACCGGCCTGGCGGAGGGGTCGACCAGGGTCAGGTCGTAGGCCCGGGCCATCACCTGGGCCGAGAGCGTCGTGACCGCCGAGTCGCCGATGGCGGCCTGGACCAGCACGTCCTTGTCCTGCCGGTTCGCCCAGCCGCCGGACTCGACCGGGTCCCAGAGCATCTGCATCGCGGCCATGAGCACGGTGATGTCGCGCCAGTCGTCGTACTTGATCTCGAAGAGCTTCAAGAAGGGATGGAAGTTGTCCGATCGAGCGAGGATCAGCGTGAAGGGCATGCCCGGAACGACCAGGACGCCCCGATCGATGTAGGGCGACATCGCGACCTGGGCGCCGCCCAGGATGCCGCCCTGGGAGACGCCGTGGAAGGTCACGCTCGAGGTGTCGACGTCGACCTCCAGCTCCTGCGGGAAGCTCGTCGTCATCAGCTTCTGGGCCAGCATGAACTCCAGGTGGCCCTGGTGCAGGCGGTCCGGGACGATGGAGAAGTTCGACAGGTCCTGGGCCACGGTGAGCGTGATGTCGCCGATGTCGTCGGACTTCATGCCCGTCCAGCTCACGGCGAAGGTCACCCAGCCGTGCTCCTCGGCCAGGGAGTCGAGGTGGCTCATCTCGCTCAGGTCACCGAGCACGCCGTGGCCGAACTGCACCAGCCGGGCGGGCTCCTCGAGACCGCAGGGCACCCGCACCTGGAAGGGCACGTCCGCGGTGCCCTCGGCGAAGGGGAGGCCGTCCTCGTCGAGGTTCAGGAGGCTGCCGGGCTGCCAGCTGTCCAGGTAGAGCGGCGCGGTGAAGGTGCCCTCGTAGATCCTCGGGCAGCCCTCGGTGACGGCCGTGATCGTGTACTCCGGGTCGTGCTCGAGGCCCTCGTCCCGGACGTGCTCCATCGTGGCGAGGTTGTCCTCGCTGACCGTGACGAAGTCCCAGGCCAGGAGCAGCTCGTCGCGCTCGAAGCCCTCGCCTTCCAGGGCGGGGAAGATCACCTCGTCGTAGTGGGCGCGCTGGCGCTCGAGGTCCGCCTCCCCATCGGTGCCATCCCGGAGCGCAGCGAAGCCTGCGGGCGCATCGCCGCCCAGCCCTCGGATGCCCACGACGTGTCGGTGGCCGTGCGCCATCGGTGCGGCTGGGCGGATCACCAGCAGCTGCTGCCCCTCGGTCGCCTGGACCTCGCGCTCGACCCAGTGCGGGACGCGCTCTCCGGTCTCGACGTCCAGGACCACCGTCGTCACGTCGGCGTCGAGGTAGGCGCCCAGGTCGGTGTGCGAGAGCGCCTTCGAGACATCGGCGTCGGGAAGGTGCGCGAGCATCATGCCGAGCACGGGGAAGCCGTCGAGGTCGTTCAGCCGGGCCGGGTCGAGCGCGGCGCCGTCGATGTTTCCGGGCAGCGAGGTCGGCCCGAAGTCCACGCGGTAGCCGGAGCCGGTGTCGCCCTCGGCCAGGTAGAAGCTCGATGGGAAGGGCAGGGCGCATTGCCCCTCGTCGACGGGATTGCAGTCCCCCCGCGGTCCGGCGGGCTCGGGCGGTGTGGCGCAGGCGAGGAGAAGCAGCACGACCGAAGGTTAAGCTTTGGGCCGTGACCCTGCTTGTCTTCATGGCGTGTTCGCCTCCTGCGGTCTCGCCGAACCAGGAGCCGGCCGTGGAGGACTCGACCGTCGTCTGGGAGGAGCTCTCCGAGGAGGACCTCGAGAGGGACGACAAGGACGACACGGGAAAGGAGAGCGCCTGCGGTCCCGAGGTGCTGCACGGCGAGGACTGCGAGGGCGACTGGACCACCACGACCTGCCTGGACGAGGCGGGCGAGTACTGGTGGTGCGAGGACGGGGTCTGGACGACCGGGAAGTAGTCAGCGGGCGCCGCTACGATCGAAGGCGTCGAAGAACTCCCAGATCAGCGTGTTCGTGTCGCGGCCCTCGTAGTCGAGCTCGAACCAGACGTGCTGGCCGCCTTCGACCTTGTAGTGGCGGACCGCCGCGCCGCCTTCGCCGTCGGTGCGGTCGAAGCGCGCGATGTCACCCTCGCGGTCCTGGGAGGACTCGGTCGTGGCGTTGAAGCCGGCCCAGTACTCGACGATGTCTTCCTGGGGCATCGAGCCCTCGTCGCCGCCGTAGGGCAGGACGTCGTCCGCGGTGCCATGCAGCGTGACGACCGAGGTCGGGTGGGTCGGCTCGCAGTCCTCGTCGGTGAGCATCGTCCCGGAGACCGCGCCGACCGCCGCGACGAGATCGCTCGCGTAGCAGGCGAGGGCGAAGGAGAACATCCCGCCGTTGCTGTACCCGACGGCGTAGACCCGCTCGCGGTCGATGCCGTAGCTGGCCTCGACGGTCTCGACGAGCTTGCGCGCGAAGCCGAGATCGTCGGCCTCGCTCTTGTTGTCGGGTGAGTCGAGCGCGGCGTTCCAGTGGGGAGAGCCGTCGAGCTCGGTGCCCGTCGGCAGGGCGAGGATGAAGCCCTCGGCCTCTGCGAGCTCCGCCATGCCGGTCCATTCGTAGTGGTCGGCGCCGGAGCCCCCGAAGCCGTGGAAGTTCAGGAGCAGCGGACCCCCGACCTCGTAGGTCGTGGGCACCACCACGATCGACTCCCGAGTCACCGCGTCGTGCTCGAAAGACAGTCGGAAGAGCCCCGGCTCGCCGTCATAGAAGAGCTGGGTGTCATCGACATCGGGGTTCTGGCCGGTGCAGGCGAGGAGGAGGATCATCCGCTCTCCGCGAGCTCACCGAGCTGTGCAGCGAGCTCGCACATCGGGCCGAAGTCCTTCTGGACCACGCGCATGGCACCGAGCGCCCGGCAGCGCTCATGTTCTGCGGTGTCGACACCGGCCGTCAGCACGATGACCGGGATTCGGGCCAGGGAGGGGTCCTCCTTCAGGGCTTCAAGCACCTCCGGTCCGCTGACGCGGGGCATCCTCATGTCCAGCAGGAGCACGTCGGGGAGTGCCTCGCCTGACTTCAGGCGCTCGAGGGCCTCGTCCCCGTCGCTGGCCTCTTCCAGCAAGACGCGCGTGTCCGACAACTCGATGCAGCTCCGAACGATGATCCGGGCGGCTTCGCTGTCGTCGACGAGGAGGACGCGGAGCTCAGCGCGGCGCTCACCCAGGGTTCGCTCCGCTGGGCAGCCTGACCACCATGAACCAGAAGTCGGCGATGTTGCGGACGATCTGCTCGAACTGGGTCAGGTCGACGGGCTTGGTGACGAGGCAGTTCGCGCCGAGCTCGTAGGTGGCGACGATGTCCCGGTCGGCCGAGGACGAGGTGAGCACCACGACCGGGATGGTCTTGAGCTGCTCGTCCTTCTCCAGCTCCTCCAGGACCTCGATGCCGCTGACCCGCGGCATGTTCAGGTCGAGCAGGATCAGGTCGGGCAGGTCCCTCGCATCGCAGCGCTGCAGGTACTCCAAGGCGGCCTCGCCGTCATCGACCTCGACCAGGTCGATGACGACCTTGGCGTCTTCGAGGCAGGCGCGGGTGAGCAGACGATCCGCAGCGCTGTCGTCGACGAGGAGGACTCTCAAGGGACGTCCTGCGAGCATCAATCCCCTCCGGGGTTGTCGGCCAAGGTGACGATGAAGGTGCTGCCCTCTCCGACGGCGGACTCCAAGGTGGCCTCGCCTCCGTGCCTGCGGGCGATCTTGCGCACGACCGCCAGGCCGATGCCCGTGCCGGGGTACTCGTCGCGTCGGTGGAGGCGCTTGAAGATGTCGAAGACGCGCTCCTGGTACTTCTCGTCGATGCCGATGCCGTTGTCCCGGACGGAGATCGACCAACCCTCGGCCTGGCGCTCGGCGGAGACGTGGACGCGCGGAGCCTGCTCGCCGCGGAACTTGATGCCGTTGTTGATCAGGTTCGAGAACAGCTGCTGCAGCTGGAGCGGGTTGGCGCGAACGACCGGCAGGTAGTCGCGCGTGACCTCGCCCTCGCACTCGGCGAGCTGGCCGGCCATCATGCGGAGGATGCCGTCGACGACGACGTTCAGGTCCGTGGGCTCCAGCTCGTCTCCGCCGCGACCCACCCGGGAGTAGGTCAGCAGGCCGTCGATCAGCTGGGACATGCGCTGGGCGCCGGCCACCGCGAAGTCCATGTACTGGTTCGCGGTGTCGTCGAGGTCGTCGGCGTAGCGCCGCTTGAGCAGCTGGGTGAAGCTGCTGACCTCGCGCAGTGGCGCTTGGAGGTCGTGGGAGGCGACGTAGGCGAACTGCTCGAGCTCCCGGTTCGAGGCCTCGAGCTCCCGGGTGCGGTCCTCCAGCGCGAGCTGGGTCTGGACCAGCTCCTCCTTGACGTACTCGGCCTCGAACATCGCCGAGACCATCTTCGCCAGCCGCACCAACAGATCTTCGTCCTCCTGGGTGAAGTCCCCGTCGAAGCGGTCCGAGAGCTGCAGTACGCCGATGGGCTCGCCGTTGGGACGCAGCGCCGGCACCGCGAGCCAGCCAGGCATCGGCGGGTGCTCCAGGCCGCGCTCGTCTTTCAGGTCGGAGAACTTCTTGAAGCGCGGGTGGCTGTAGAGCTCCTCCTCGGTGAAGCGCATGGTGATGCGCTTCTCGAAGATCACGGCCCAGATGCCCTTGCCGGTCGGCATCACGTCGTAGGTCTTGTACTTCTCGTACTTCTCGGAGAACGAGGTCGCGTGGCTGGCGCGCGTGAAGTCCCCGTCCGGGATGTAGCTGACGGCCGACTGGTGGGCGCCGACCAGTACGCGAATCTGCTCGGCGATGGCGTCGAGAGAAGCCTCCAGCGTTCTCTGCCCGATGGCCTCGCCGATCTCACCGGCGACTGTCTTGCCGTCGATTCGATAGCCGCCGTCTGCCATGCCGTGCCTCGGGCCAGCGCCACCATAGCGCGCGGTCAGACGTTGAACCGGTAGTTGACCACGTCGCCGTCCTTCATCAGGTACTCCTTGCCCTCGAGCCGGATCTTGCCGACGGACTTCAGGGCGGCCTCGCTGCCGTGCTCGAGCAGATCGGCGAGCTCGTAGACCTCGGCCCGGATGAAGCCGCGCTCGATGTCGGAGTGGACCGTGCCGGCGGCCTTGCGGGCGACCGTGCCCTTGCGGATGGGCCAGGCTCGGCACTCGTCCTTGCCCGCGGTCAGGAAGGAGATGTAGTCGAGCAGCGTGTAGGCGGCCTGGACGAAGGCCACCCGCGCCGGACGCTCCAGGCCCAGGCCCTCGAGCATCTCACCGAGGTCCTCGCCCTCGAGCTCGGCCAGCTCGCTCTCCAGCTCCGCACACATGCCGATGCTGACGGCGTCGACGCCGCGGTCCTGGAAGCCCTTCTGCTCGGAGGTGGCGGACTCCCACTCGCCCTCGCCGTGGTTGTAGACGGTGATCAAGGGCTTCATCGACAAGAGCTGGATGCCGGTCAGCGTGGCGAGGTGGTCGGGCTCCAGCTGCAGGTCACGCAGCGGCTTTCCATCCTCGAGGCAGTCGACGCAGCGGTCGTTGACCTCCTTCTCCCGCCCCTTCTTGTTCTCCTTGCGGAAGCGCTCCTGGCGTCGCTCGAGGATGCCCAGGTCCAGCAGCACGAGCTCGTCGTTGAAGCGGCCCTCGTCGCGCTCGATGTCGGCGTCGTCGACGACCATCGGTGACTCGAAGTTCCTCACCACGTGGACCAGCACGTCGGCGTTCCGCATGTGCTGCACCACGTCCGGCGGGAAGGCGCCGGCGTCGTAGCGGCCGCCCGTACCCCCGACGTCCATGAAGGTGATCTCGGCGTAGACCTTCTTCTTCGGGTCGAAGATCTCGGCAAGCTGGTCGATGCGCTCGTCGGGCACCTTGATGTTTCCGTAGGCGACGCCGCCCTTGGCCGTGTTGGCGCCCGGCGCGAGCGCCTGGAACACCGTGGACTTGCCGCTACCGGGGTAGCCGCAGATGCCGACTTTCATGGGACGCCTCCGAAGAGGCGGCGTCTAACGCTTCAGTCCCCCGCGCGGAGCGCGTTGCCCATCTTCACGGCGAAGTAGCGGGCGCGAGCCCAGACGTCCGAGGAGTAGTCCCCGCCGGTCGTGTTGCGGTCGAGTCCGCCCCAGCTCCGGACGCGGCCGGCGCCCTTGTTGTAGCCGGCCACCGCGCCCTGGAGGCGCTGGCCGTCGGACCAGTCCGGGAACTTGTCGCTGACCCGGTCGAGCTGCTCCTTGAGGATCTCGGCCGCCTGGCGGATGTGGTCGAGGCTGAAGGCGCCACCTCGAGGCGTGTGGTGGTTCTTGTCCACCTGCATGATGCCGAAGCCGTGGCCGTCGTACTTGCTGTACCCGTCCTCATCCAGGGCGGTGCCGCCGCGGGTCTCGCGCGAGGCGATGGCCATCAGGAGCGCCGGGGGCACGTCGTACTCCATCGCCGCGGCCTCGAACATCTGCTGGTACTGGCTGACGCGGTCCCAGTCCGCCTCGGCCATCGCGTTCGAGGCCATCGTGCCGCCCTGGCGCAGCCCGTCTTGACTCGCTGTGGCTCCGGAGGCCCCCGCGGTCGCGAGGTCGAAGAGGATCGCGTGCTGATCGCCGGCGATCTGCAGGCCGTACAGGGTCTGCCAGGTCAGGTTCCCGACCACGCCGTCGATGTGCAGGTTGAAGCGGTTCTGGAAGTCGACCACCGCGTCGTGGGTCATCTGGTCGAACTGGCCGGTGACCTCGACCTTGAGGATCTGCTGGAGCTCCTCGACGCCCGGACCGGAGCTGCCGATGCGCATCAGCGAGTTCGCCTGCATCTGCCGCTCGAGGTTGCTGATGTCGAGCTGCTGAAGCCGCGAGCTCGGGGCGCTGTTGACCTCGCCGCGCTGTGCCTGCCTGCGCTGCTGGAGGGTCTGTTGGTTCGTGTTGGCCATGCGCCAACATAGTCATTCGGGGACCGTGATCTGCAGGCGTTCCGTGAGATCGACCTTCCAGGTCCGATGGAGGCGGGCCTCGACGAACCACTCCAGCGGCATGCGGACCGGGCTGGTCACCGCGGAGATCACCCCGACGACCTCGGCCAGGCCCTCGGGCAGGGGGACCTTGGGGCCCCAGTTCACCGCGGGGACCTCGATGGCGAAGTCGTAGCTGCCGCTTCGGTAGATCGCCTCGCCGGCGAGCTCCATCTGCTTCTTCACGACGGGCAGCTTGCGCGTGCTGATCGTCGGGCTTCGGTTCAGGAAGTCCACGGCGACCATGCGCTGCCAGGCCAGCACCGAGACCGTCAGGCGGTCGGCTTCGACGACCCGGTCGAGGTCCAGTTCGACGCGTCCGCGCAGCACCTCGCCGATCGCTGCTTCCTGGCTCACCAGCCGCAGCTTCACCTTGCCGATCCCGATGCCGAGCGTGTTCGTCAGGGCTTCCATTCGATCCTCCAGGTAGACAGAGAGCGCGCGAGGCGGTCCGGCCCTTACACAACCTCCTTTGTTGCGACAGCGCGCTCCCTCGATCGGCTACCGTTGGCGAATGCCCGAGTCGCGGCCCCGCGGCCGCACCATTGTCGTCTTCGGCCTGGCTGGCCTGCTCGCGTGTTTCGTGGTTCTTACGGCCTCTGTCGGGTACGAGCGGGCGTGGCAGATCGTCGGCGTCGACGTGACGATGATGCCGCCCTTCGCGGACGCACTGAACGTCACCAGCGCGTGGGAGTGCACGCGCCAGGGCTTCGACGTTCAGCAGGACAACCCTTGTGATCCCTGGGGTCGGCCGATGAACTACCCGAGCATCTGGCTGTTTCCGGCCTTGCTGGGCCTCGGCGTCGCGGCCACCCCGGCCCTTGGCGGACTGGGCGTGTGCTTGTGGTTGGGCGCGTCCGTGGCGTTGAGCTGGCGCATGGGACGTCTCGGCGGTGTCGCTCTGCTCGCAGCAGCGGTCTCGCCCCCGGTGCTCCTGGCCGTGGAGCGAGGAAACAGCGACCTGGTGATCCTCGGGCTGCTCGTGGTCTCCGGCGCTCTCGCAGGTCGTCCTGGCGCGCTCGGTACCGCCGGGCTCCTGGTGACGCTGCTGGCCACGCTCGCCAAGTTGTTTCCCGTGTTTGCGCTGGTGGCCTCTCTGCGGCGACCTGCGTTGATGCGCACCCTGGTGCTGAGCCTGCTGGTCCTCGGCGTCTACGCGCTGACGAGCTGGGAGGAGCTCGAGGTCATCTTCGCGGTCGTCCCCAGGCGCGTCGACATGTCGTATGGCGCGGTGGTCTCGGTTGGCGCGCTTGCCCGCGTCCTGGGGTGGCAGGGGGTACCTGTCCTGGGCGCCCACCTCGCGGTCGTCCTGGGCGGCTCCCTGCTGGCCCTTCCCCTCTCGACTCGCCTCGGGCCCGAGTCCATCCGTCCGGGGCACGCGGGTTGGTGGATCCTCGCCCTCGCGGTCTACGCCGGGACCTTCGCGTTGGGCGGGAACTGGGACTACCGCCTGGTCTTCCTGCTCCTGGCGATCCCTGGCCTTCGCGACCTCGCCGAGGGTGGCCAGAGGCTGGCTGCCGGGACCACCCTCGCCTTGATCCTCGGGCTGCTCTGGACGAGCGGATCGCGCCCGTGGGACTTCATCCTGATCGACGATCTTTTCGCGACGGCCTTGTTCGTCGTGGCTTTGGCGTGGGTCCTTGCCGGCCTCCGGTTGCGTTGGCGCTCGCACCCGTTGTAGGCCCCGACGACGTTTGCTCTCCGGTTCATCTCGAATCCACATCGGGCGGAAAGCTTGCTGTCCATGCTTGCAACGATCTCCTGCCTTGCCGGGACGGCCCCAGACCCCGCCCCCGACGCCCACACCCCGGCCGGCAGCGCCTGGCACAAGCCCGCCTGGGCGGAGCACTCGGGCTACGCACCCCCGCCTCCCTCGGCCCTGCTCGCGAAGGGGGAGCCCTTCGCCGGAGAGCTCGAAGGCGCCCTGCTGGTCTGCGAGGCCACGACCACCCATCGAGGCGATCGTCAGCGGCTCCTGGCGGACCTGCGGGGTCACGACACCACCCGCCCCGACATGGACGTGTGGCTTGCCATCGGGGAGAACGGTGTGCTGAACCACGGCGGCGCGGACAGCGCCTCGGTGCGCTTCGGTGCCCCGGCGGTGACCCTCCGCCAGGGCGAGGGCATCGGCGTCTCGCTCCAGGACCGCGGCGTCTTCCGCAAGGTCACCTTCGACGTGATGCACGCCGGCTACGCGGGGGAGCTGCCGATGGCGCTGTTGTCGGATGAGTCCACGGGCCAGTGCCTCAAGGTCCCCGACGAGCTGGTCCAGGCTGCGCTGGCCGTCGAGCTCGAGGAGTTCGACGCGAAGCAGCCTGACTATGCGGGTCGTGTGGCGGACCTCGAGCGCCAGGACCTTGGCCGAGGGAGCGCTCCGGATCCGCGCTCCGAGCTGGTCGATGCCGCCGCGCTGGTCGGGTGGGGAGGCGACGCCGTGGTCGAGCGGGTCGCCGCGGTCGAGGCGGCCGACACCGCCTTCGTCGAGGCCATCGGCCAGGCGGTCGTGGATGCCCACTCCAGCTTCCCGGACCAGGTCGACGTCGACGGCACCCGCTACGTCGCGCATCCCATGGAGTGCCCGCGCTGGTTCGGCTACCGCAGCTACGGATTCTGGTCGGACTGCGGGATCGAGGTCCAGGTCGGGGTCGGCCCCACCTCGCACTCGCTCGAGATCGTCGGCTCTGACGGGGTGCTGAGCAGCGCGGGGGTGCTGTTGCCCGCGAACGAGGAGGAGGATCGCTACCGCGAGCTCCAGCCGGGCGAGGTCGGTGTCATCGTCATCCCCATCCACGAGCCCAAGCCGCCCTATGCCATCCGCGTGCACGGCTCCGAGGGGCCGGTCTGGATGGCGGTACCCGAGTAGATCCGGCGCCGCCTGATCCATGATGGGCGCATGAGCGCATGGAGCGAGGCCGGAGGCGACGACGCGAGGCTCGCGTTGTATGGCGGCATGGGCCTCGTCGAGGGCATCGCCTCGGCAGAGGGGCGGATCCTGGCGTCGCTGAACCCAGCCCACGCGCCGACCGGTGCGCTCGGCGATCTCACAGGCGGATCCTCGCTGATCGCGGCCGGCGAGGACTGGCTGCGGGCCCAGGGTTGCCTGGCTGTGCAGGCGCCGCTGGAGCTGGCCACCTGGTTCCCCTACCGGGCCAACCTCGGGCCCCACGAGGACGCTCCCTTCTGGGGGGAGCCGACGGCGTCGCCGGAGCCCTGGATCGACGCGGGGTACCGCGAGGTCGCCCGCTACGCCTCGGCCTTGGCCGAGAACTCGGCGGCCACCGCGTACGGCCGGACCAAGCGACCCCGGGGCGTACACATCGAGCCGATGGGTGACTTCGAGGGGAGCCTCCGCTCCATCTGGGAGCTCGCCACGGCCAGCTTCGCCGAGGCCTATGCCTACTCGCCGATCCCCTTCGAGGCGATGGCGGCGCTGTACCGACCGCTGAAGGACCACGTCGTCCCGGAGCTCGTGCTCTTCGCGACGGTGGATCGCGAGCCCGCCGGCTTTGTCTTCGGCATCCCGGACCTGGCCGCGCCCGACAGCGGGCGCTTCATCGTGAAGACCCTCGCGGTCCTGCCCAAACACCGCCGGGGCGGCATGGGCGCCTGGCTGGTCGGGGAGCTCCACCGAGCGGCAGGAAAGCTCGGCTTCACCCACGGCATCCACGCCTTGATGTGGGCCGGCTCGCGCTCGCGCAACATCAGCGCGCACGGCGGCCGGATCTTCCGCGAGTACGCGCTGTACATGCGCTCGCTGTGAACGTCGCGGCGCACCTGGGGCGCCTGGCCCGACAGCAGGGGGATCGCGCTGCGCTCATCGAGCCTGGCGGACGCTCCGTCACCTTCGCCGAGCTCGAGGAGCGCACCGCGCGCATCGCCGGCGGGCTGGGCCTGTCGCCAGGGGATCGCGTGTTGCTGCTCGCCCCGATGGGCATCCCCTTGTACGAGTCGCTCATCGCCTGCCTGCGAGGGCTCTTCACGCTCGTGCTGCTGGATCCCTCGGCTCCCCACGTCGCCGAGAACCTGGCGCGCATCGGCTTGTCCGCCTTCATCGGCTCGGGCAAGGCGCACCTGCTGCGGCTCAAGCACAGCGAGCTGCGTGGGCTCGAGCGCTACGTCGCGACGGGCTTCACGGTGCTGCCGCATCGCCGCCTGCGGGCGATCGACGGCGAGCCCCTCGGGCCCCTCGACCCGGATCCGGAGTTCCCGGCGCTGCTCACCTTCACGACGGGCTCGACCGGTCGGCCGAAGACCGTCGCCCGGTCTCACCGCTTCCTCGACGCCCAGCGCTCGATCCTCACCGAGCACATGGGCCTCGGGCCACAGGACATCGACCTGCCCACGCTGCCGGTCTTCCTGCTGAACTCGCTGGCCGCGGGGGCGACCTGTGTCCTGCCCGACGCGGATCTTCGCCGGGTGGACTCGGTCGATCCCGCGAGGGTGATCCCCCAGCTGCGAGGGTGCACCTCGACGAGTGGATCCCCGGCCTTCTACGCCCCCATCGCCAAGGCGCTGGTCGATGCCCAGGAGACCTTGCCCGGCCTGAAGAAGCTCTTCACCGGGGGCGCCCGAGTGCCCCCGTCCCTGCTCGAGGACCTCGTCCGCGTCTGCCCCAATGCGCGCATCGAGGTCGTCTACGGTTCGACCGAAGCCGAGCCCATCGCATCGATCGGCGCCCGCGAGGTCCTCGGCGAGACCGCCGCAGCCGAGCGGGAAGGGCAGGGCTCCTGCGTCGGACGCCCCGTGCCGCAGATCGACCTTCGCGTGGTCTCTCCGGGCACGCTCGAGGCCGCCGAGCGCATCGGCGAGGTCGTGGTCTCGGGGGAGCACGTGAACCGCGGCTACTTCGAAGACCCCTCGGCCGACGCGGAGAACAAGCTCGCCGACGGCGAGGTGATCTGGCACCGGACCGGGGACACCGGGTACCTCGACGAGCGAGGCCGCGTCTGGCTCGTCGGCCGGGTCAAGGACATGGTCGGCGGGCTCCACCCCTTCATGCTCGAAGGACGGGCCGACGCGAGGGACTGGGTCCGGCGCTCCGCTCTGGTCGAGGTCCATGGCGAGCCGGTGCTGGCGGTCGTCGGCGACGGGCCGACCGACGCGCTGGCCGAGGAGCTCGGTGTCCGCGTCGAGGGAGTCGAGGCCATTCCTCTGGATCCCAGGCACAACGCCAAGATCGACCGGGCGGCGCTCAGGGGGATACTGGAGGGGCGATGATCCTCTTGCTGGCATGTTCGACGACGGGCGAGGTCGAGTTCAAGGCCGGGGACTACCAGTTCTCGACGACCGACATGAGCGACGACTGCCTGGACGGCGCGCTCGAGGCGCTGTTCATGCCTCAGGGGCGCACGACGCCGCAGGAGTTCGAGTTCCCGGTCTACGTGCCGAGCCTCGATGAGCTCCCTGCGAGCTACGAGGTGAGCCTGCGCGAGCCCTTCGTGGGCATGCCCGTCACGGTGACCGAGGCTCCGAACGGGCTGCAGTTCGAGGGCGCCGTCATGGACGAGGTCCTGATCAACCAGAGCCTCTACGGGGACTGCGTCGCCACCATGACGGTCGACTCGAAGATCTGGCCGGAGTCGAGCAAGGCGGGAACGGGCGTCGCCGAGATCGACATCAGCGCCTGGCGCGGGAGCGAGGGCCGCTGCCCCAGCCCAGACGCCGATCCATGCCTGGTCACCTTGGAGCTCGAGCTGGAGCGGCTCTAGGACCCGTGCTTCGTAGAAGCGCGGGGCTCCCAGAGCCATAGGTCAGAGCGCCTCGGCGACCGCGACACAGGTGACGCCGACCGGGTCGTGTGCCACGGCGCCCTCGTCGAGCACATGGAAGAGGCGGAGCGCGAAGCTGTCGCAGAGGCGGACCTGGACGCGTCCGGTCTTCGGCGCGCCCTCGGGGTCGCTCATCTGGATGAGGGACCCGCAGCCGCTGTCCAGCGGCCGAGTGGAGGTGGTCCGCCAGCCGACCGCCTGCAGCTCAATCTCCAGCGCCTTTCCGAGGTCGATCGGGCAGTCGGCGAGGAAGGTCTGGGGATCGGCCATGGAGGCGGCCGCGATGCCGAGCTGTTGATCAGGGCCGGCGAACCAGTGGATGCCCGCGTTGACGCCCTCGTCGGTCCAGTCCGGCGGGGGCGTCCACCGGGCCTCCGGGAAGGCGACCTGGCCGTGCCCGTGGCAGGCGACCAGGGGCAGCGCTTCCCCGAAGACCCGCGTGGCCTCGGCGCCGTCCTCCGACAGGGTCAGGATCGTGAAGGAGCGGCGGCTCGCAGGACACTGCCAGTTGGCGACGCGCCCCTTGTGGCCGTCGACCTTCAGGTCCGCGCAGACGGCCGGGTGCCCGCCGCCGCTGCAGTCCGTCACGTCCCCCTTCAGCACCTCGGCGAAGAGGGCGCGGAAGACCTCGGCGCGGTCGGCCTCGAGGGGCACCTCCGCCGGCCCCTCCCAGCGGACGGTGAGCATCGTGCCTTTCGCGACCGTGATCCGCTCGCCGGCGGTTGCGTCGAGGATCGAGGTCTCCTCGGCGGCCGGTACGAGGCCGGGGACCAGGGCGGCCGATGTGGGCAGGACATCGACCTTTGCCGGCTGCGTGAAGGTCCACATCGCCAGGCCAACGAGGCTGGTGAACCCAACGCCCAGGCCGTTCAGGACGAGCGCCAGGATGGCCTTGCCACGCGACGGATTCGGGACCCTGCCCGCCAGACCGAGGGCGGCGACGAGGACACCGACCAGCGTCATCGTGAGGGCCAGACCGAGACCGATCTGAAGGACCACCGTCACCTGGACCCTGGCGTCCAGGAAGCCGTTCAGAGTCCGCCAGAAGACCAGCGCGGCCACGAAACCGGCCAGGAAGGCGGCGTTGCCGGCGTCAGCGATGAAGGGCTTCTTCTCGCTCACCGGATGTTCTTGCCGCCCCAGCTCATGTTCTGGGTCAGCTCGAAGGTGCCCTCGTCGTCGGGGCGGACCTCGAAGGGGTGGCCGGCGAAGCGGTAGCGGCCCGGTGGCAGCCAGCCGGCGTATTGCCCGGTCTCCTCGACCACGGTCGACGCGTACTCGATGGCGGCGCGCTGGTCCTGGGCCAGCACCAGGCCCTTGGAGTCGAAGAGCGTGGGGGTGAGCGGCTCGGTGGCCAGCTCGACGTAGCGCCAGTCGTTGCGGACCTCGTTCCGGAGGTTGTCGGCGTCGCTGCCCGGCTCGAGCGCCGCGGCCTCGTCCAGGCGCAGCAGCATCTCGGTGATGTCGCCCTGCACGCGCGAGGCCTGCGCCGCCAGCATGTGGTCCTCGTAGGCCAGCTCCACCCCGAGCGCGTTCATCTCGTCGTAGAGGCGCTCGACGCCCTCCCAGCGGTGCTTCTGGGCCAGCTTGGCGCTCTCGTCGTGCAGGCGGCGGTACTCGGCGAGCACGACCGGGTCCTGGGCGAAGGCGAGGGAGAGCAGGAGCATCGACGCCGCCTAACCGAGCACGGCCCAGGCCAAAACCCCGACCGCCAGCGAGCACACCAGGCGGCGGCCCTTGAAGCGGGCTCGCTCGATGATGCGGAAGAGCACGACCCCGACGATTCCGCCTGCAGCGATCGAGATGGCCTGGCCCTCCAGCCCCATCGCCCAGCTCACCAAGGCGGGGACCGAGGCTCCGACGACTACCCCGAGGATGCGCAGCGCCGCCCAGAGCTGGCCGCCACCGCGGACCGCCGACCACTGCTTCACGAGCGTGCCCATGAGGATCGCGGCGTTCGCGGAGACGGTGACGAGGAAGGGCACCAGCAGGCTCTCCTGTGCTGTGTGGGAGAACGCCAACAGCAGCACCAGGCTTCCCGCCGAGGTCGCGAAGACCTGGTCCACGTCGGTCTCCGAGCGGGGCAGGCGGACGACCAGGAAGAGCGCATAGACCGCATAGAAGGGCGCCGCCCAGGCCCACCCGCCGGTCGAGTAGGCCAACGAAGCGAGCAGGAAGAGCGTGACCCCGCCGGCCACGGTCAGCTGGGCCTGGCGCCAGGTGATGGCCAACAGGGTGCCGGCGCAGAGCATGCCCAGCAGCCAGGGCTCGAGCCCCGCCAGCCCCAGGTCCATGGTGCGCTGCAGGGCGATCCAGGCGGCGTAGGGGATGAGCACGTTGTCGCTCCCCCGCACACTGACGGCCTCGACCGAGGTGGTCAGGATCGCTACGACCAGCGCGACGAGCAGCGACGCCGGCCACCCGGGCTTGCCCGCCAGCGCCAGTCCGCCGATCGCGATGGCGAAGGCGATGCCGAAGAAGGTCAGGCTGCCCTCGAGCGAGCGCTCGCCGTCCAGGACGCGGTACCGGGTGCCGCCCGCGTGCTTGCCGACGATCGCGGCGCCGGTGTCGGCCACCGCCATGATCGCCAGGGGCACGCAGAAGAGCAGCGGATCGCCCTCACTGAGCACGAACATGCCGAGCACGGCCAGGGGGTAGAGGTAGGCGCCCTGGGTGCGGCGCTCCACGTCGTGGACCGAGGACAAGAGCCCCGTCAGCTTGCCCCCCACCAGGATGCCGCCGAAGGCCACGGCCAGCACCAGGACGGTCCAGACGGACTCCACCAGCCAGGGGAAGGTCATGACCACAGCGCCGCTGCCCAGGTGCGTCAGCTTGCGGGTCCACTCCGTCGGGACCTTCGCGGCGCGCTTCCAGATCTCGGACACCACGAAGAGCAGCAGGATGGCCGTCGCGATGAACAGCGCGCCCTTCCAGTCCGCCGCAAGGTCGGCGATGACTCCCTCGGAGGCGGTCGTGGCGGGATAGGCTGGCATCCGCGCCACCCATAATGGAGAAGTTCCCTCCGTGATCGCGCTCTTGTCGCTTCTGTCCTGCACCCGCGACGACGGGATCCAGGAGCCGCCGGCGCCGATCATCCGGCTGCCGCGCATCGAGGTGCAGAGTCCGGCCCGCGGCGTCTTCGTCGACGCCGGCCAGCAGGTGACCCTCGCGGGCAAGATCACCCCGGGCTCCGCGCCGGTCGAGCGGCTGCTGCTGGACGGCGAGGAGATCGAGCTCGGCGAGGACCTGCGCTTCTCCGTGCCGCTGGAGCCGACCCCGGGCGTCAACGTCGTCGGGCTGCGGGTCGAAGACCAGGGAGGCGAGCGCGCGGTCGAGGGCCTCTCCTTCCACTACGCGGGGGACAACGAGCCCGGCGAGGTCATCCCGGACGCCGTGCGCATGGTGATCGGGCCGGAGCTCCTGGACGACGACGATCCCGACCTCGACGACGTCGCCGCGATCGTCGAGGTCCTGGTCGAGGACCCCGAGCTCACCGCCGGCATCGTCGGCACCACGATCGAAGAGAGCAGCTACGACATCGTCGTTACCGGCTTCTCATTCGACAGCGCGGACATCGACATCGACCCCCAGGAGGGCGAGCTGCCGCTGCTCGCGACCTTGGATGACGTCGTCCTCGACTTCGACGTCAACGGCAAGGGCGCCTACTCCTGGCTGTCGACCTCGGGGCAGGGGACCTGTTCCGAGGTGCTCGTCTACGTCACACTGGAGCCCACGGGCGGCGTCGACATCGAGGTCACCGACGCCGACGCGACGATGCACGACTTCGCCCTCGAAATCGACTGGGTCCCCGGCTTCATCGAGAGCTGGATCGAGGGCTGGGCCCAGGAGACGATCGAGGAGGAGCTCGAGAGCACCGTCCTCGAGATGGCGGACGGGGTGCTCGGCGAGTACCTCTCGTCCTTCTCGACGAGCCTGCCGCTGACGAGCAGCTCGGAGGTCACCCTCACGCTCTCCAGCCTGGACGTGAGCCCCGACGGTCTGCTCCTGACGCTGGACGGCCTGGCCCAGGGCTGGGGCACGACGCTCCCGAACAACGCGGGCTCGCTCAGGTCGACCGCGGCCGCTCCGGACTGGCCGATCGATCGCTCCTACCCCTTCGCGGTCGCGATCGACGACGACCTGGTCGACCAGGTCCTGTTCGCCTTCTGGGCCACCGGCGCGCTGCGCATCGAGTTCGGCGCCGTCGAGGTCGCCGTGCTCTCCGGGGGCGAGCCGCTGCCCCCGCCGCTGGGTCCGGTCGCCGGGGTGGTCCTCGACATCGGACTGCCGCCGGTGATCCGTCCCGGGGACGACGAGCACGGCATGAAGCTGCAGCTCGGCGAGTTCGTGATGGACATCGCGCGCGAGGACGGGGTGGCCGTGACGGCCTCGATCAACGTCGTCGCCGGAGGAGACCTCGAGCAGCAGGACGGCGCTCTGGCCGTGGTCCTGGACGACCGGCCTGCCTACATCGACGTCGACGTCGGCATGCTCGCGACCCCCGAAGGCCTCGACCCGGGCGACGTGGCCTCGCTCTTCCGGTTGATGACCCCGACCCTGCTCGGATCCGCCGCTGGCTTCATGCCCACCATGCCGCTGCCGGTCATCCCTGTGGGCGACCTCTTCGCGGTCGACGAGCTCGAGGGCAAGGGCCTGCTCATCCAGGATGCCGAGGTCGAAATGCTCGAGAGCGGCTGGCTCACCGTCACCGGCGAGGT
>Ga0114933_10001864_pt1 | contig 22811 bp, 14 predicted proteins | sample 4SBtaG_FD_89691 | JGI IMG/M metagenome (GOLD analysis project Ga0114933, IMG submission 89691) | Deep subsurface microbial communities from Kolumbo volcano to uncover new lineages of life (NeLLi) - 4SBTROV12_W25 metaG | ecosystem: Environmental > Aquatic > Marine > Volcanic | place: Kolumbo... | reverse complement strand
CATTGAGCAGATCGTGTCGCAGTCCGTCCTTGGTCGCGTCTTCGAACGCCTGCATGACCGTGTCGAGCGCGTCACCCGCCCGGTCGTCCCCGGCCATGGCGCGCAGCTTCTGCCAGCGCCGGGCTTTGGTCGGCTCCACGAGCGCGAGTGACCGCAGCGGCGCCAGCGCATCGAGCCCAGATTCCCGACCGACTTCGCTCGCCGCAAAGTCTGCGAGCCGGGTCAGCGACTTGATCCGCGCTTTCTTGGACGTCGCGTTGTCGGCCTGTGACTGCAACAAGACGGCCGCACGCGGCGCGTTCGCTACGCTGTGGTAGGCGACGAGCCGATCAATAAGGTCGTCGTCAACGGCCGAGCCGGCGTCGTAGACCTGGTCGAGCACCGCGATCGCGACATCCGCATCACCGCCCGCGTCCTGGGCCCTCTCTGCGTAACGGCGCGCCGCACGATGGCCGGATTTGTGGTCAACAGCCCGCATCGCCAACGTCAGCCAACGATCGTTGGCCTCATCGCCGCTGAGCGACTTCGCTTCCGTCTCCAGCAGCGTCCATAGCGGCTCGGTCAGCTCGGCGGCATCACCATACGCCTCGGCGAGTCGGTACAGGTCCTCGAGGTCGTCGCCCCCTTCGGCCAATTCGTCGGCGATGAGCTGGAACGCGCTCGCGCTGTCGTCAAGGTCGGATGCCTTGTGGTCGGCCAACTGCAGGCGCGCAGCGCGTTTTTCGTCGGGTCCAGGCGCGTGCGCGATGCCATGCTCGAGGTGAGCGGTGAGCCGTTCTTTGCGCGCGTCGTCAGCCAACCCATCGATCGCGACGCCGCGCGCCAACCAGGCTACGGTCGACTGCGGATCCTCGGCGAGCACCTGGTCGAGCAGCTCAAGCGCGGTCTGCGCGTCCTCACGATCGATGGCGCTTTGGGCCAATTGCAGGCGCAACGCGCGGCGTTCCTCGGCGTTTTCGATGTCGCCGGCAGCAGCGGCCAGCAACTCTTCGGCGTCGGCGGTCTGGTCCAGCGCCTTCGCGATGCGCAACAGCTCGGTGACGGCCTCGCCATCCTGCGGCGCTTCGACGACGAGCGTCTGCCACTGCGCCATCGCGGACTCGCTATCGTCCAGCTCGGTTTCGAACACCCTGGCGATCGCCGCTCGTTCCTTTCGGGCATCGACGGCGTTGGGGAAACGTTCGAGGCGGTCGAGGCGCAGGGCGACGGCCAGCTCGGGTGCTTCGTTGCCCGCGTGCCACGCAATGAGCCGGTCGAGTGCGGCACCCGTCGTTTCGTCCTCGCCGTCTTCGGCCAGCCCTTCGAGCGCTGTCACGACCTCTTCGGACCGCAGGCCGGCCTCGAGCGCGTCGCGAACGGTGATCCAGCGGGCTGCGCTGTCGGTTTGGGCCGCGATCAACTCAGCGACCGTGGCCTGGGCGGCGTCGGGGTCGTCGCGATGCACCGTGCGCCAGCCCTTGTCGAGATGGGCGTTGCGTGCCTCGGCGTCATCACCGTCGCGCAACTGCTCGGCGAGCGCGCTCCAAACAGCGACGTCCGCGGGCGCCGTTTCTTCGGCGTTGCGCAGGACCGCGACCGCCTCCGCACGTGCGCCGGCCTCGACCAGCTGTTCGGCCGCGAGCACGGAGAGGGCGACCTTGGTGTCGTCGTCTTCGGCGAGGTCACGCTGCATGAGCAGCGCCTTGGCGAGCGCCGCGGAGTCGCCGGCTCGTTCGTGGATCTCGGCGAGCGCGGCGGCCGCCTCCATCCGCACATCGTTGTCCCCGGTGGTCGCGAGGATCTGCCACGACGCTGCAGCGTGCTTGTCCTCACCAATCTCGCCGGCGAGTCGCGCATGTTCGAGCAGGGCGGCAGCTTGTTTCGCGGGGTCGTCAAGCGCGCCGGCGCGGGCCGCCATCACCGACAGCTTCGCGGCTTCGTCGCCGTCTGCGGCCAAGCGCTGTACGGCTGCGAAGAGCGCGTCGTCCCGCGGAGCGAGCTGCAGGGCTGCGGTCGCGGTCGCGAAAGCAGCTTCCCGGTCGTCGAGCTTGGTTTCGCGCAACGCCAGCTGCTCGCGCATGATCGCCAGTTTGGCGTCACCATCGGCCGCTTCGACGCGCAGCGTGAGCAACCGATCGGCCCGACCATGTTCGTCACGCGCGAGCACAACTTCGGTAAGCTCGGCCGCTGGCCCGACTTGGGCCGAACTCAATCCGTCTGCCTGCGCGAGCACGGCGAACGCGTTCTCAGCCGCCATATCGTCGGTCGGGTCGCTGACGGCCAATGCGGTCCATCGCATCAACGCGTCGTCGGGCTTGTCGAGCCGTTCGGTGGTGACCTGCGCCGCCTCGGTCTGCAGCAGCCGCCTCTCGTCTTCGTCTTCTGCAGCGGCCGCGCGGGCGTCCAAGCTGGCGACGAGGGCCTCTGCCTCCCCATGTTCGCGAAGAGCCTCGAGGTGCATCGCCGCGAGCGCTTCGGAATCTGGCCGGTCAGCGACAGCGCGGGTCAGCGCATCCAGCCCGTCGTTGGCGTCGTTGCGGTCGTCTATATGCAGCGAAACCAGCCGCAGCCACGTGCCCTCTCGGTCCTCGTCATCGGTGATTACGCCGAGCCGTTCTTCGAGCACGAATGCGACCGCGTCGTCGTCCTCTTGCTCGCGGTACAGGATCTCGAGCGCGTCCAGGGCGTCGACAGACTTCGGATCCGCAGCCCGCAGCAGCGTCCACGCCTGGAGCGCACCGTCGGAATCGTCGCGGCCCTGCGCTTCTTCGGCCGATGCGCGGAGCAGCGCGGCCCGGGCGCTTTCGTCGCTGATGGGCTCGATCTCGTCGTTTCCGCCAGCGTCCACGAGGGCGAGGACGGCCGCCGCCAGGGTTGCGCGTTCGTCGTCGTCGGCTGCGAACGCGGCGCCTTTCTCGAAGACCTCCGGGTTGCCGCCGGACGCGACAAGGGCCGCCACGTAGTTGCTCAACGCCTTGGCGCGGTCACCGAGCTCGCCGTCGGCCAGCGACGCCATGTCCAGCAGCTGTTCGATGTGCGCTTCGCTGCCTGCGTCGATCTCCCCAGCGAGGATTTCATAGCAGCGCAGCACGTCTTCGCCGCGTCCATGAGCGCGCGCCGCCGGACGGAGCCCGCGCGCAAGCTCGAGGGCACCGTCTTCGAGATCCAGCCGCCCGGCCGCGATCGCAAGCAGCCCCTCTTCGGCTTCGAGGAGGGCGCCGCGCCCGGCGATTTCGGCCAACCGCGGCAAGAGGATCGCGTTGACGTCGGCGCCGGCCGCCTCGGAGTCCACCATCTGGCCGAGCCGTTCGATCGTGATCACCGCTTTGCCGGGCCGATCGTCGACGGGAGCGCTGAGGAAGGCGGTCGCGGCCTCAGCCAGCGCGTCCTCGTCGCCGGCCCCGCGCAACGCGTCGAGCCAGCCGGTCCATGCTTCGGCGCTGTCGGGGCGCGCGTCGACAACCTGTTTGTAGAGCGATGCGGCTTTGGCGTGGTTATCGCCGGCCGAGTCGGCGCGAGCGGCCGCTTGGGTCAGCAGGTCGATTCGATCCTCGCCCTCGGCGATCGCGGCACGCTGCTCCAATGTATCGACGACAGCTTTCCAATCGCCGAGCTCGGTGCAGGCCTGCTCGCGCAGTAGCAGCAGCTCTTCGTTGGCCCCAAACGCCGCGAGTCCGTTGTCGATCTGCTCGCGGATCTCCTCCATTCCTTCGCCGGAAAAGAGCGCCTGGTCACTGGCCCGCTCGAGCAACTCCGCGGTCGCGGTGCGGATCTCTTCGGCGTTGTCGCCGTCGCCGTCGTACTGCGCGATGAGCGCCTCGGACCACGAGCACAGCAACAGCGGGATCTCGTCTTCTTGCTCGACCCGTTCGGCGAGGTCGGCCACGCGCTCTGCGGCGCCACCCAGTCCGGCGATATCGCCGCTGGAAAGTCGCTCCGCCAGCAACGCTGTAACGGCCGCGTAGGCGCCGTCCCAGTCCTCGGTCGCTTCGCACAGGGCCACGCGCTGCGCCATGAACATCAGCCGCTCTTCGCCCTCGGCGTTTTCCACCAAGATGGCGACAGCAAGGCCTTGCAGGTCGCTGCGATCCGCGGCTTCCGCAGCGCTGAGCAGGACGTTCGCCGCTTCGGCAGTCAGCTCGGGGTCGTCGATGTCCGTGGCCCGCTCGAGCGCCTGGTTGGCGACCATCGCGGCCGCTTCAGCGTCCTGGAGCTCATCACCGATCGCCGTCGCCGCCGCCAGCAAGCATCGAACCGCGGTCTCATCGCTGCGGTCCTGCGCGATCGCCTGGAGCGACTCGGCAAAGCGCTTGGCACCGTCTGCCCCTGAGCCGTACACGCCGCGGAGTTCGGTGAATTCCCCGCGCGCAACCATGGCGCGTTCGGCGATATCGGTGCCGATTTGCGAGTCGGGCCGCAGCTTGCGGAGGGCGCGAGCGGCGTCCTCGGCGCGCTTCATGTCGTCGAGATGTTCGGCCGCTGTGCGGGCCAGTTGCTCGTACAGCTCGGCCCGCTCGGACGGGTCGATGTCTTCTTCGGTCAGCCGCACGTCGAGCAGCTCGGCGAGGTCTTCGTGGCGACCGACCGTGCCGTACAGCCGGGTGAGCGCTCTGCGGGCCGCCATGTGCCCGTTGCGCGCGTCGTTCAGGGCTTCGTACAGCGCTACGGCTTCGGCGTTTTCGCCGGCGTTCTCGGTCAATGCGCTCAGCTCTTCGAGCAGCCGGACCAACTCATCACCTTCGACCAGCGGCCGAATCTTGTTGAGCACGCCACGGTACGCCGTGTCGTTGGCGGTGCGTCGGTATGCCTCTTCGAGCAAGCGGAGGGAGCTCAGATCGTCAGGTGCGTTGGCGACCACGATCTCGAGCGCCGCCGTTGCCCTTTGCGCATCGCCGAGCTTGTCGCGTTGCAGCTCATAGAGTTCGCGCGCCGTTGACGCTCGCTCGCTCGCCTCTTTTTGGTGGTCGAGTTGACGTTGCAGCACCTTCGCGAGCCGTCGCCAGCGGCCGTCGCGCCGGTAGTGCGCTCGGAGGTAGTCAGCAGCTTCGGCGTGCGCGCCGTCGACCTCGTGAACGCGACGCATGGCTTCGAGCAAGCCGCGGGCGTCGGGCGCCCCGCCGTCTTCCCGATGGAGTGCCGCGATGCTTTCGAGCGTCTTCACCGCGCTGGCGGCCGCGTCCGCATCGTCACCCGCTCGTGGCTCGAAGCCTCGCGCACGCCGGTCGAGCAGCTCGGCGACCGCGTCCCAGCGTTGGGCTCCCCGATACAACGATTCGAGTCGTTGTAGCGCGTCGGGGTGGTCCGGTTTGGCAGCCAGTACGCGGTGGTAGGCCTCGATCGCACGTTCGGCGTTGTCGAGCGGACCTTCGGCCAATTGCGCCATCTCCAGCGCGATGCGGACGACGTCTTTGCCGGCGCTGATCGCGAGACGGTGGGTCAGGACCAGGAACAGCCGCTGGTGATCTTCGGCGTCGCGGTAGCGTGCTTCGAAGAAGTTCAGGGCCTCGACATTGCGCGGATCGAGCGTTCGCACCCGTCGCAGATGGCGTTCGACCTTCTCCAGGTCGTTGCGCGCGTTGGCCAACCGCGCAAGCGCCAGGCAGATCGCGGCTTCGGCGACTCGATCGCGTTCCTTGACGGCCGCGAGCCGCAGCTTGTCGAGCTCCATTTCAGCGGAATCGTCACCGCCGCGGGCCCGGATCGACAACAGGCGTGCTCGCAACGCGATATCGCCCGGCATGCCGTCGAGCAATGTTGCCAGTGCGATCTGGGCCAAAGCGGGCGTGCGCTCGTCGATTCCCGACAGGTTGGCCAGCTCGTCGGCGTGGCGCATTTTTTCGTGCAGGTGTTCGCTGCTGTTCAAGCAAGCGGCGAGCGCCCGGGCCAGCATGTCTTGCTCACCGACAGCGCGGGCGACTTCGGCCCAAAGCGGCGCGGCTTCGACCTGATCGATGCCCTGATCGACGCAGTCTTCGAGCACGGCCGACGCATCATCGAGCGGCTCGTCGCCTTGCAGCAGCAATTGGGCGTATTCGAACAGCGTCCGCGCGCGAAACTCGTCGGGCACTTCGACGATCTGCTTGCGTTTGCGGGTCAGGGCCTCGTCGCGTTCGGCGATCTTGGCGTCGGCTTGCTTGCGCAGCTCCTCGAGCTCATCGGCGCGGTCGTCCGCGTCGTGCGACTCCAGCACCGCCAGCGTCTTCTTGGCTCGGTGTCCGTGCCCTTGTCCGAGGTGAAAACGCGCCGCGGCGAAGAACGCATCGCGCTTGTTCTCGTCGTCCGCCAGCGCGGCGATCGCATCGAACAGCGACGACATCCGGCCGAGGCGGTGCAGAGAGGCTTCCTCCTGGCCGTTGTCGCGAAGCAACGCGCCGACGTCTCGCGACGGAAAGAGGCGGAATGACTCGCGCAGCAGCATGACCGCACGGGTTTGATCTTCGGTGACGACGAGCTTCGCGGCGCGTTCGAGCAGGGCAGCTTTGGCCCGCGGGTGAGGTTCGTTGCCGGCGAGCACAACAAGCCGGTCGGCTGCCTCCGCGCGGACCTCGCTGGTCAGGTCTTCGCGCAGCAGCGCCACGATTTTGCGGATGTCATCTGTACCGGGGAGGGTCACCCTCGTGAACGAGCCGGTGGTCGACATCAAGCGGGCTCCGGGGCCATTTCGACGGGGTTACCGTCGGTTGGGGCGCAGCGCTGGCCGCGCAGTCGAGGGTGCCTCGCCGGTTGCCCGGCGCCGGATCTGTGTCAATTCGCGCGCACGCGCAATGCCAGACGAGCAACCATAGCCCGCCGCCACGGGCCGGTAAAGTTACCCTGCCACGCGCCGTTCAGCCCTCCGTCAACGCGTTCAGAGAGCCTCTCTTGTTTGCGTTTACGCAGATGCGGCGCCGCTTGCCTTGCGCCACGCCAGGACCGCAGCCCCGATGTGCAAGGTCAGCGCAAACAGAACCGCCACGATGACATGCGGAACAACGCGCACAGGCGCAGAAAGGTCGGCCAGCTCTTCGAGCAGATGCAGCGGCGCCGGGTGCGTGTTCATGTTGTTGACCACCAGCTCGAGCGCCGCGCTCAACCAGAAAAAGCACGTCCCGATCAGCACAAAAAGCGCCCCGATCACTTCGCCTTGCTTCAATTGGCCCGCCCCCGGCACCAGCAGGCCCATGGTGAGCGCGCCCGTATCGCGTTGCGTGGTGTCATGTGCCTGCATTTGGTCCATCTCCCGTGGACCGCGCTTTTCGCACGTCGTCGCGCGTCGCGCCAGCGGCCGCCGGGTCGACCCCAGGTTCGATCGGAGTTCGCGGGGCGCGAGGGTCCGCAGGTGCTGCCGCACTGCCGTTCGCTATCCCGGCCGGCCCGAGCGCGCACGTCGCCCTGCCCGAGCCGGCGCTCGGTTGAGACGACGGGCACTCGGCCCGGTTCTGTCGTCGCCCACCGCCGCGACGGCGGATGGCGGCCCCCGGCGAGGCGGCGGTGGCGGTGGAGCTGGCCGCGGCGCCTGGTCTGGTGCCGGCCGTCGAAGCCGAAGCGCTGCTGGCGGCGGCCGACAAGGTCGCGGTCATGCTCACGGGGCTGATTCGCAAGCACAGCGGCACCCCGTGAGGGTGTGAGTTCGGGTTCGGGTTCGGGTTCGGGTCGCTCGGACTCGGCCCATCGCTCAGTCAGCGACTTCCAATCGGGCCTGCTTGCGGCTATTGCTCGCCCACGGCTTGCCAGAACGGGTCGGGCGTTGTGCTCATCCGCAATCCGCGCAGCTTTCTCCCTTGGATCACCAGCTCTCCGTAGCGCTCCAGGATGGGCATCCTCGCGCCGTCGATCAGCAGCCTCGCGCGGACGGGCAGGCGGTAGGCGCGTCGCGTACGGACCACGCGGACCTTGTTGCCGTCGCGCACCACCACGTGTTTGCGCTGGTCGTCCACGCTGCCAAAAAGCACCGAGACGTCGTACCGGAAGATGTGTTTGATGGACGTGATGCCGAGCCGCGCCAGGTCGATTCCGCCGCGATGGCTCACGATGTCGCGCACCGACAGCATGACATGTGGTCCGGTCGTGCCGATGCTGCCCACCTTGCCGGACGGTTTGACGACACGCTTACGAATCGTCTCCCGCGCCACTGCCAGCCGTCGTCCGCGTCCGCCGCCGTCCCGTCGCAGGTGCAGTTTCACTTCCCGATCGGCGTAGAGATCGCGCATCAAGCGCAACACCCATCGGCGTCCCAGCTCCTTGATTCGGTCCTTGACCGCGTACAGCAGCCCCGCCACGCCCCCGGCCATGAACAACGACACGACCGTCGTGCCCACCTGCATCGCTTCGTTGAGGTAGTAGACCTGCCAGACGAAGTACCAGGTCGACGCCACGATCGCGACGAATGCGGCGATCCAGTTGCCGAGCCGCTCATCGAGCTCCGCGACGTCCGCGTCGAGAAAGAGCGCGCGCTGAAAATGCTGTTTGAGCGCGCTGGTCCGGGCCAGGTAACGATCGACGCTCTCGCGCTGTTCGGCGTCTGGCACCACCAGGTCGCGCTGTGCCCGCCACGTGCATTCGGTCAAGAACAGCGTCCGAAGCGCGCCGTCGAGCGCTTCCCGGTCGCCCTCGATCGGCTTGATATCCCGTTTGTTGATGCGCACTTCGCCGTCGAGCGACGCCAGGACCCGCCCGCCGAAATGAAGAATCTCGGCCGAAATGTAGTCGCGGGCCAGCGCCGCCTCCGCCGCCACACCTTCGCCATTGCCCGCCGCGATGCGCCGTCGAACCTCCCGCGATTCGGCGAGCGCGGCCGCGATCTGGACGACCAACTCCGCCGCGAGCTGCTCGGGCATAGACCCGGACTCCGCCGCCAACTTGCGCAGCGTTTTTCGAATCCGCACCGCTTCTGTCTTCAGCCGGTGAACCGCCGACAAACACTGCCGCCGCACCGCGATGACCGACGTCGGTGGCTTGTTGAGGACATCCGCCTCCGTCCACAGGCGCGGGCTGCCGAGCCGGGTACGCACGAACAGCCGCTTCCACGCGTTGTGCGGCCGCCACAAGCGCTCGGGAATCGCGACGTCGAACGTCACTTCGCAGCTGCGGACCGCGCCGGGCTCGGCGAGGGGAATCGTGGCGATCCATTCGGCCCGGTGGGCGTCGTGCGCCTTGATGCGCAGACTGAGGTCGTCGCCAAGCTCCGTCGCGAGCGTATCGTGTGCCACCTTGAACACGCGGGACCGTCCTCCTTCCTGCCGCGCCACATGTGCGGTGGGCAAGATCCTGAGATCCTAACGCAATCGGCGGTCTGTCACAAATCTGTCACATTTGCTGAGAGATGGCTCCTCGCGCACAAACCCCAAACCTGCTAGATCCCGCCCACTGCGAAAAAGGAGCCGCCATGCCTGCTTGGCTCGAGAATTTCCTGCCGATCCTGCTCTTGCTCGCCGTCGTGGCGGTTGTGCTGGCGCGTCTGCCCAAGGTCGAAATCGATCACAGTGACGCCTTCCGCAAGCGCCGGTTCTTCAACTGGTTCCCATTGGGGCTGACGTACGCGTTCCTCTACATGGGCCGCTACAACCTGACCGTCGCCAAGTCCGCCTTCGCCGAGCTCGGCATGATGACCAACGCCGATTTTGGCGAGATCTTCATGTTCGGCGCGGTGACCTACGGCTGCGCATTTGTCATCAACGGTCCGATCTGCGACCGCCTCGGTGGCCGGTTCACCATCCTGTTGGGAGCGGCCGGCAGCGCCATCGCCAACTTCGCGATGGGCATGGTCGTCTACACCGGCTTCACGTCCGATGCCGAAACGCTCAAGACGACCTACACGCTCCTGTACGCGTTCAACATGTATTTCCAGAGCTTTGGCGCGGTGTCGATCGTCAAGGTCAACGCCGCCTGGTTCCACGTCCGAGAACGCGGCGTGCTCGGCGGCATCTTCGGCATCCTCATCTCGCTTGGCGTCTACTTCGCGTTCGACTGGAACTCGATGATTCTCAAGGCGGTCCATACGCCCGAAACGCCCGGCGTCCATTGGGTCTTCTTCACCCCCGCCGCCATTCTCTGCATCTTCTTCCTGCTCGACTTCTTCCTGATCCGCGACCGCCCCGCCGGCGCCGGCTTTGACAACTTCGACCTTGGCGACGCGACCAGCGGCGAATCCGAAGAGCCCGATCCTGTCCTTTCGGTGTTCAAGCGAATGTTCACCAGCAAGATCATCTTGACCATCGCCGCGATCGAGTTCTGCAGCGGCTTCTTGCGCAACGCGATCATGCACTGGGGCAAGATCTTCTCGAAGCAGACCGGCGTCGCCGACCAGTTCGTCTTCCAAAACTGGGGCCTGATGCTCTGCTGCGCCGGCATCTTCGCGGGCATGTTCGCCGGCGTTATCAGCGACCACGTCTTCAACTCACGGCGTGGGCCGGTCGCGGCGATCCTCTACGGAGGCATGGTCGCCGGCGCGCTGTTGATGTTCGTGATCCTCGATTCGGTGCTGCTCGGTTGGACGGTGGTGTTCATGAGCCTGTGCATCATCGGCGTGCACGGCATGTTGAGCGGCACGGCCAGCGCAGACTTTGGTGGACGCAAGAATGCGGGCATCGCGGTCGGTGTCATCGACGGCTTCGTGTACCTCGGCACCGGTCTTCAGTCCGGCATTCTCGGCAAGCTCCTTCCCGACGGCGACGCCGCCAGGGACCCCGCAAACTGGATCGCGTGGCCGGGCGCGATGCTGCCCCTCGCCGTCATCGGACTGATCTTCGCGCTGCTCATCTGGAACGCCAAGCCGCAGAGCAAATCGGCGTCAGCGCACTGATCCTCTGAGCTGATCCTCTGAGCCTACTGCCGGCGCGGGATTCGCGTGGACCGCAGCGCCTTCTCGAAGGCCTTATGGTTGCGCTTCATCGTATCGAGCGTCGCCAGCACGGAGACGACATAGAGCCCATCCTCCGCTCCCGCGACCAGCTGCATCGCCGCGCGACGTTGCCGCCCGAGCAGCGTGATCGACTCCAGCAGGTGCGCGTCCAGGTCGCCGATCATCACGACCTCGCGCCGAATCAAGCCGGCCATGCCGCTGCTTCCCATCCGCTTGGCCGCCGCGTCCACCCAGCCTTTCGCGCCCGTCTCCGGCAGCTTCTTGCGCTCGACCCACAGCATCGCGTGGCGCACACCGCCGGCGTCGAGAGTCCAGACGTGTGGCTTCTTGCGGTCCATCCCGACGGGGATCTTGAGCGAAACGTCGAGCTTCTCGATCAGCGCGTGGCGTCCACCACCGAGAATCGGCGGCCCGACGACCGTGGCGCCGCAGCCAACGACGCCGACCAGCAAGCCGGCTACGACGGCGATTCTGCGCGCAAATCCGGGCTGTTCTGGCATCGCCCGAGCCTTCATCAATCGGTCACCCAATCAGCGAACGAGGTCGGCGACCCGCTCGGACAGACGCTGCAATGTGTCGTCGATCGCGGCCGAACCAAAGACCTGGACGTCGGCGTCGACCAGCCGCGCGTTGCGGTCCGGGGACAGCAGCACGCACAACCGCGTGTGTTCGGTCATGGCGCTGAGCCAACCGTGGTCAGCGAGCCCGATGCTATTGCTGGTCGCGACGACCACCAACCCGGCGTCGAGCAGCGGCTTGATGGTCCGCTCGAATTGGGTCTGAAGCTGCTCGCGTGCGGTATCCAGCGACGTATCCTGCGGCGCCTTGGCGAGCACGTTGTCGCTGTCGATCAGCACGGCGTTGAGACCGTCGGTGAAGAGGCGCCTTTGCAGCGCGGCGGCGAGCTCGGTTTTGCCGACGCCTTTGTCACCCACAAGCAAGACGAGGGCCGCGCTGTGACCATGACGCGCTCTCCACGCGTCGCGATCGGTCGGCTGCGCGCTCCACTGGAAGTCGTCGAGGTGTTCGACAGCGCGTCGGCCGTCACCTGAAACCGGCTCGATCGACGAAACCTGGCCGCCACCTGCGATGTCGTAGCCGTCGAGCAGCACGAATCGGCGGGTGTCCGGGCAACCGCCGTCAACATCGCACGCGAGCTTTTTGGTCAGGCGAACCACCACCTCTGCGATCTGGTTTCGTTCGACAGCGGGCGCGTCATAAAGCGTCGACAGCGTCGCGGCGTCGGTGGTGTTGGGGATCGCCATGACCTCGCACTCGAGCTCAGCGGTCGCCATGCGAAGTCCGTAGACCCCGCCCACACGCAGCGATTTGCGCCCCAGCCAGAAGATGCGGCCCTTCAACACGCGCCCAACCTGCGGCCCGTCGTCGGGTCGATGCATGATCTCGCCGCGCGCGACGTACAGCTCGTCTTCCATGACGACCGTCGCGTTCTGACCCGCTTGCATGACCTCGGGATCGGGGCTCGCGAACAGACGCAGGGCCTTGACCTTGCTGCGCTTGCCGCTGGGTGAAAAGACGATGTCGTCGCCGACCCGGAGGATGCCCGACGCGATCCGGCCGACCGTCATCCGCTCGTCGTTGCCCCTGCGATTGAACTTGTAGACGTCCTGCACCGGCACCCGCAGCGGTCCTTCGATCGGGCTGGGGATGCGCTTGAGGTCGTCGAGCGCCTCGAGCAGCGTCGGGCCGTCGTACCAGCCGAGGTTGTCGCTCTTGAACACGACGTTGTCGCCGTCGCGCGCGCTCACGGGCACGTAAACGGTCGGCTCGATGCCACAGCTCTTGAGGAACTTGCCGTACGCATTGACGAGGTGTTCGTAGCGCGCTTGATCGTAGTCGAGCAGGTCGAGCTTGTTGACCACGACGACCATCTGCTTGACGCCCAGCAGGCTGAGCAGCTTGCCGTGTCGGCGCGAATTCTCACGGATGCCTTCGTTGGCGTCGAGCAACAGCAGGGCCGCTTCGGTGCGCGCGGCTCCCGACACCATGTTGCGGATGAATTCCACGTGGCCGGGCGCGTCGACGAGGATGTAGTCGCGCTTGTCGCTGCGGAAAAAACAGCGGGCGCTGTCGATGGTGATGCCTTGCTCCCGTTCGGCCTCGAGCGCGTCGAGCAGGAACGCGTATTCGAAGACCTTGCCCTGCCGCTCACAAAGATCGCGGACGGCCTTCACCTTCATCGGCGGAATGGTCTCGGAATCGCACAGCAAACGACCGACCAGGGTCGATTTTCCGTGATCGACGTGACCGACGGTGACGACCTGGAGCATCTCGCGCTCTTTGGCGAGCATCGCTTCGTCGGGTACAGCGTCGGGATCGGGCAGGGATGCTTGCGGCATCTTGGTGGCAGCTTCGGTCATGAATCGCGGGCCCCAGAGGCGGGTTTTCGGCGGATTTCGGCGGATCTCGGCGTAGGAGAGCGGCTTTTGACGGCGTCGGGGCTACATATAGCCGTCGCGTCTTAGCTTCTCCATCGCATGGGGGTCAACCGCATCCTGCGCACGTCCGGCGCGCTCGGGGATGTTCAACACACGAAGCTCATCGATAACTTCCGTCGGCGTCTTCGCCACGCTTTGGATGTCGCCGGTGCAAGGCTCGCAGCCCAGCGACCGGTACCGACGGCCGCTTCCCGTATCGAAGTAGAGGTCGATGATCGGCACTTTCTCCGCTGCGATGTAGACCCACAGGTCGATCTCGGTCCAGTCGAGCAGCGGGTGAATGCGGACGTGAGTTCCGGGCGCGAATCGTGTCTTGAACTGGTTCCAGAACTCCGGAGGCTGCTCGCTGACGTCCCAGTCGTTGTTCTCGTCGCGGGGGCTGAAGTAGCGCTCCTTGCTGCGGCTGCCTTCTTCGTCCGCGCGGGCCCCGACGATGACGCCGTTGTAGGGCCGCGGGTTCCAATCGCGCACGTAGTCGCCCGCCTCGTTCATGCGCCAGCGCGGTCCCGTGCCATCGAGCGTGCGCCGCAGCGCCTCGGTCTTGAGGGCCGAACAGCATTGCAGGCGTCCGACCGTGTGGTTCATGCCGTTTTCGAGCGCTTCGACGTTTTGGCCGTAGATCATCGTCAAGCCCCACTCCCGCGCGATGCGGTCGCGGTAGTCGATCATCGACTTGATCTTGTAGCTCGTGTCGATGTGAACCAGCGGGATTGGCACCTCGCCGGCGAACGCCTTGCGCGCCAGCCACAGCATGACCGTGCTGTCTTTGCCGATCGACCACAGCATGGCGAGTGAGTCGAAGTGGCGGTACGCCTCGCGGAGGATGTAGATGCTTTGCGCTTCGAGCTCGCGGATACGGCTGAGCGGCTGACTGATGATCGGCGCCTGGTTGCCCATGGTCTGTCCTGTTCAGTTTACGCGGCGTGTCGTGCGTTGGATGCGTCGCGTTGGATGTCGGCGCCAAACGCGCGACCAACGCAACATAGTCGGCTCGCGGATTCGCGCCAGTTCGCGGCGGCGTTGATTGGTTGCGGCGCCACGGCGAGCGCGTTCTTCGCCCGCGGTGGCGCGCTCAACAGCGGCAAAGCACCCCGTTTCGGGGCCGGATCACGCGGCGCATTCACCCGCCCGCTTGATGATCTGGAAGGGCTCGGACAGGCCGATATCGAAGAGGTCATCTTCGGTCGCCGTGGCGTCGTCGTAGAGGTCGAAGACGATGGGTTCGAGCACATCTTTGCCGGCGCGGCGCAGGAAGTCAGCGGGGCTCTCGTCCGCGTTCTTGTTGCCGTCGGCGTAGGCGAGCAGACGGCGCACCGCTTCGGTCAGCCGCTTGGCCGGGATCAGCCCGTACATCTCACCGAAATCGGCGCGGTCGGCGTGGATGCCGCCGCCGATCATCAGCCGGTAGTGGGGCGCGGGCTTCTTGTCGATGCGCTTGACGGCACCATAGAACCCGAGCGTTCCGACGTGGTGCTGACCGCAGCTGTTGTGGCAGCCGCTCATCTTGATGATCAGGTCGAGATCGTCGCGCTTTTCGAGGATCTTGCCGAGCTCGGCAGCTGCGTTGCGGCTGTGCGTGATGCCGAGATTGCAGGTGCTGGTACCCGGACAGCTGGTGACATTGCCGGCGTAGAGGGCGCCAGGTCGGGCGAGATCGACGGCCTGCAGCGCGCTGTAGAGCTCCGGGATGCGGTCGGCGTCGACAGCGCGAAGCAACACGTTCTGCTGTTGGGTGAGACAGAACACGGACTCGCCATACGTGCTGGCCGCGGCCGAAACCGCGCGCATCTGGTCGCCCGAGAGCTTGCCGGCGTCGCAGCGAATGGTGACGAAGACCTTGCCGGGAATCCGCGTGCGCTGGACGGACGAACGCGCCCAATCAGCGAGCCCCGACTTGCGCGCGATGTCGTCGTTTGGCGCGCTGTATTCCCACGGCTCATCGGCGTACATCATCGGCTCGATATCGACGCTGGCCGGCGGATCCTGCTGCACTTTGGCGAGGTAGCCTTCATACAAGGCGCGGAACTTCTCCGGCCCGATCTTGCGCAGCACGTGCTTGATGCGCGCTTTGCTGCGGACGCGGCGGTTGCCGTGCTCCTGGAAGAAATCCACCGTCGCCAGCAGCGGCGTGAGGATGTCGCGCGCCGGCCACGCTTCGTGCATGACGATGGCGTTTTGCGGCATCGAAGCGAGCCCACCGCCGATGCGGACCTCAAATGCGGGCTGACCGTCCGAGCCGATCTTGGCGACCAGGCCGACGTCGTGAATCCACGTCATGCCGCGGTCGGCCACCGATGTGGACAGGGCGATCTTGAACTTGCGCGGCATCGAATCGGCGCGCTTGTTGCCGAGGAAGAAGTTGGTGATCGCCGTCACGTAAGGCGTTACGTCGAACACTTCGTCGGGCGCGAGGCCGCTGTACGGGTCCATCGTCACTGTGCGCACCGCGTTGCCGCACGCGTCGACCTGGGTGATCCCGGCCGCCGTGATGCGGGTCTTCCAATCGGGCACGGTCGCCATCGGGACGAAGTGAATCTGGAAGTTGGAGCGCGTGGTGATGCTGCCCCAGCCGTTCTCGGATTCGTCGCACAGCTCGGCAAGCACGGCGGCTTGCTTCGGGCCCACCAGCCCGCCAGGCATCTTGATGCGCATCATGTACACGTCGTCTTGCCGCTGGCCGTAGACGCCGCGGGTCAGGCGGTAGCCGCGATATTCGTCCGCTGACATTTCGCCGCGCACGTACGCTTCGGTTCGCGCGATGAACTCGTCGACTTCGCCGTCTTGGGCAAACGCGATCTCATCAGCGTTGATGGTGGGGGCGGTGGTGGTCTGGGTGGTCATGACCGGGGCTCCTCTTAGCCTCGCGCGAATGGGCGCTGAATCGGCGGCTTGGATCGGCTCAACACGGCGTGGAGCCAGCCAAACTTGCGCGATGGGCCAAGGATTGCACAGTTGTCGCCGCGCCGCGTCAAGACGAACCGCAACAACCCGCCGCCATCGTGAAGTTTTGCGGACTTGCGAGACGCTCGTCTTCTTGCCGCAGGTGGTTGGCAGCATTACGATTTGGCGCTCGCCGATCGCCTCCGGTCGGCTCGGGGGAACTATGGAAAGGCTCCACGGCCAAAAGGTCTGGGTTGTGCAGTTTGATGACGACGATGACTCGTTGATCGGTATCGTGGACAAGATCGCGGACGGATTCATCGCCCTGCGCAACGACGGCGAGCCGATGCCGTCGCTCTACGTGAACCTGACCAACGTCAAGGAGATCGAGCTTTTCCGGGAAGAAGAGCGCGGGCGTCGCGGCCACCTTTCCGTCGTCCCGCTGCATCAGCGGCGCGGCGCTTCGGGCAAATACGAGCGCGTCGAGCTCGCCGAGGTTGCCGCCCAGCTCAAAGAGATGTCCGAAGAAGACGGCGATGACGAAGACGCCTAGCAGCGCTCCCGCCCCCCTCTCGACTGGGAAAGACGCGTGACGACCCCCTATCGCAGCGGCGCCGAAATGGCGCTCGCCAACCCCTCTGAATCGAGCCTGGTCGCACGTCTGCGTGGCAAGCGTGTGGCGGTTCTCGGCAACCCAACGTCGCTGGTGCGCGTGCCCTTGGGCGACTCCGGTTGCCAGCGGCGAGTCCACATCGTCGATGCCCTGCGCGGCGCCGGCGTCGAAGTCGTCCGCCTGTTCGGGCCCGAACACGGCATGTGGGCGACCGCCCAGGACATGATCGGCGTGCAATCCGGTCTCGATCCGGCCTTCAAACTGCCGGTTGCAAGCCTCTACGGGCACTCAGTCGACAGCCTGGCACCCCGACCCGACGCGCTCGACGGCGTTGACGTGGTGGTCTTCGATATCCAGGACGTGGGCGCCCGCTACTACACCTACGCAGCGACCCTCTGCATGACCATCGACGTCTGCGCGACCGCTGGCGCCGAGGTGATCGTGCTCGATCGTGCCAACCCGATCGGTGGCGAAGAGGTTGAAGGCAACCGTGTCGGCGACGGCTTCAAGAGCTTTGTCGGATGGATCGACATCCCGCAGCGCCACGGGCTCTCCGTGGCCGAGATCGCCGGTCTGTACGCGCACGAAGCCGGCATGCCGCAACCCACTGTGATCGCGTGCGAAGGCTGGGACACCGCCGCCTACCTGGACGAGCTCGATCGGCCCGGCGAGCTCCCCGCGTGGACGTGTCCTTCGCCGAACATGCCGACCATGCAGACCGCCATTCTCTATCCGGGCGGCTGTTTGATCGAAGGCACACTGCTGAGCGAAGGCCGCGGCACAACGCGTCCGTTCGAGCTCATCGGCGGCGCCGGCCTCGATCCCCACGACTACGCAGACGCGATCAACGCGCTGGCTGGACCGGGCCTGACCGCGCGGCCCTACGTCTTCGAGCCGATGTTCCAAAAGCACGCCAGCACCGTGATCGGCGGGGTTTGTCTCGAGGTCTGCAATCGCCGCCAACTCGCCAGCGTTCGGGCCGGTCTCGCCGTGATTGAGGCCGCGCGCCAGGTCGCTCCCGAGGCCTTCGCCTGGCGCACCGAGGTCTACGAGTTTGTCGGCGATCGGCTCGCGATCGACCTGCTGATGGGCGGCACCATGGCTCGTGAAGCGCTCGAAGCCGGGCGCGGTCTGGACGCCGCAACATCCGACTTTGTCGAGGCCGAACACGCCTTCGCCGCGCGCGCCAAACCGCACCTGCTCTATCCCCGCTCAGCGGGTGTGCTGGCCACCTCGTGAGCCGCCGCGTCGCCCTCTATGGCGGCAGCTTCGATCCGCCCCATCTCGGACACGTGTTCGCCGTCGCATGGGCGCTTTCGGTGCACGACGTCGATGAAGTCTGGGTGCTCCCCGTCTGCAAGCATGCGTTCGGCAAGGAACCGACCGATTTCGCCACCCGCATGTCCTGGTGTGACGCCGCGTTCGAGCTCTTCGGTGAGCGGGTGCAGGTCCGCGCCGATGAACAGCACGCCGTCGACGCTGGCGGCAACGGGACCACCGTCGCGCTGGTCGAATACCTTCTCGAGCGCGTCGAGGAACCGACCTCGTTCGCTGTGATGATCGGCACCGACCAGCTCCCCGACCTCGGCAGATGGCACCGATACGACGACCTCTGCAAGCTGGTCGAGTGGCTCGTCGTCGGTCGGCAAGGAAGCGTCGATTCTGTCGCGGACGCCAGCGTCGTCATCCCCAACGTCAGCTCGACGGCCATCCGCGTCATGCTGGCCCATGGACAGCGCCCCGTCGGATTGGTCCCTCACCGCGTGCTCGAACGCATGCCTGCGCTGGGAGATGGCGATGACTGACCTGCCGCCGCTCGATGTCGGGATCATCGGCGCTGGCCGGGCCGGTACGGCGGTAGCTGTGGCCTTGGCGCGGGCGGGCGCTGCGGTTTGCCTCGTCGCACGGAACGCCGATCGCCAGGCTGCCCTCATCCACTATTTCGAAGGCCATGAGCTCGATGTCGACGTCACCGACGACCACGCCGCTGCCTTGGCGCGCCCGTACGCGCTTTTTGCGACGGCTGATCGCGATCTCGATGCTGCTGCCGAGGCCGCACAACGTGGTGCCGCGCCGTCTCGTATCTGGCTGCACCTGAGCGGCGTCGCGTCACCGGATGTGCTCGATCCCGGCGGCCGAACGCGGGCTGCGGGCGTGTTTGTCGGCTCATGCCACCCGCTTTGCGCCATCCTCGACCCGCTCGCGCTGCCCGCCGACGATCTCGACCTGGCGACCCGCCCCTTACGCGGCGCATTCTTCGCCATCGCGGGAGACGCCCCAGCCGCCGACGTTGCGCGGCATGTCGCCACGGCTTGCGGCGGTGATCCGCACGACCTCGCCGTTGCTCATCGCGCCGCCTATCACGCGGCTGCAACCGTGGTCGCCAATGACCTGGTTGCGTTGCTCCACGTCGGCGAGACGCTTGTCGCCCAGTCCGGCCTCGACCCGCTCATCGCCCGGCGGGCGCTTGTCCACCTGTCGCGGACCGCTGTCGACGCGGTGCAAGACGCTTCGTGCGCGCCCGGCAGGGAACTGGCGGACGGACTGACCGGAGCGGTGGGCCGAGGCGACGCGGTCACGCTGACTCGCCACCTCGACGCGCTCACCGATGACGCGCACGGCCGCGAATCGCACCGGCTGCTGTCCGCCGTCTTGTTCGAATTGGTCCGGCAGCGGTTGCCCGAAGATGCGCGCCAAGCTGTCGCCGAGGCCCTGGGCCTTCAGCGCTTGCCGTAGCCCGTGCCGCCGTCGCCGGGCTTGGAGGTCGGCGCGTGCGGCTTGCCCTGCTCCCGGTAGTTGGAGCGGCCGTTATCGCCGTTGTCGACGGTCGATGTGCGTCGTCGCCCGCCGCCGCTGGAACGTCGTCTTCCACCGGTCGAGCGTCGCGAAGTTCGGCGCTGCGTGGCCGGCTCCCCGGAGTCCACAAAGCCGCTCTTGCGCCGGATCACCCGGCCGTGCGGATCGAGGCGGCGGTAGAGCGTCGCGCGGCTGATCATCAGCCTCTCAGCTGTGCGTTTTCGGTTGCCATCGAGGCGCTTCATCGCGAGCCGAATGCCCGCCGCCTCCAGGTCTTCCATCGTGGGTAGCAGATCGGCGTCGGGAAACGCCCGCTCGAGCACCATGTCGAGTCGCTGGCCGGTCGTCAGGCTCGGACCCAGCTGCCCCCAATCGCCCCCGCGCAACTCCTCCTGCTCGCCGTCGAGCGTCTCGCTCAACCCCTGCGTGAACGCTTCGGGCAGGTCGTGGATCGTGACCACGGGGCCTGTTGAGACCACGACCGTCCGCTTGACCACGTTCTGCAGCTGCCGAACATTGCCGGGCCAGCTGTGCGCGCGGAACAGCTGCAGCACCTCCGGGGACAGGCTGAACTCGGGTTTGCCCTCTTCCCGGCACGCGCTCTTGAGGAAATGGCGCGCGAGCGGCGCGATATCGGTCTTGCGGCTGCGCAACGGTGGCAGGCTGAGCGTGAACACCGCCAGCCGGTAATAGAGGTCCTCGCGGAACTCGCCCTGCGCGACCATCTGGGTGAGGTCGCGGTTGGTCGCCGACAGCACGCGCACATCGACATTGACCGGGTTGGTGCCACCGAGGCGATCGAACGTGCCGTCCTGCAGCACGCGCAACAGCTTGGCCTGCAGCGGCAGCGACATCTCGCCGATCTCGTCGAGGAAGATCGTGCCCTTGTCCGCCATCTCGAAGCGGCCGATCTTACGGCCGACAGCCCCCGTGAACGCGCCGCGTTCGTAGCCGAAAAGCTCACTCTCGAGCAGCGTGTCGGGGATCCCGGCGCAGTTGACCGCGATGAACGGGCCTTCAGACCGCTGCCCTGCGCCGTGGATTGCGCGCGCAGCCACCTCTTTGCCGGTGCCGCTTTCGCCCTGGACGAGCACGCTGACCTTGGACGGGCCGAGCTTCTCGATGTCGCCGAGCACCTGCTCCATCTCGGGCGAGCCGGCGATGAGGTTGGGAAACGCCTGGCGACGTCCTGTCGCGGTGAGCGATGCGATTTGGTGGTCGCGATCGAGGGCTTCGAAAGCGTTGCGGGTCGAAATTCGCACCCGCTCGACGAAATCGTCCGACTTCACGATGAAATCGAACGCGCCCGCGCGGGTGGCCGCCACAACGTGCTGCAGGCTCGCGTCGCCGGTCATGACGATGACACGGTTGTCCGGCTGAAGGCCCTTGAGCTGCTCGGAGATCGCCAACCCGCTCGCGTCGGGCAGGTGCAGGTCGAGCAGAATCACGCCGTAGTGGCCGTCGCGCACCGCCTCGATGGCTTCTCCGGCGCTTGCGCCCTGTGAAACGTCGTATCCTTGCGACTCGAGCACATCGCTCATGGACTCGAGCAGATCCTGGTTGTCGTCGATGACGAGAACGGCTCGGCTGGGTCGTCGATGGCGCATGTGTGTCCAATTGCCGGTTACGGCGAAGAGCGCAGCGTGGTCATAAAGCGATGCGGCACCGTATCGGATCGGCCTGCACGAAGCAATCCAAGGCGCGGTTCCGTGTGTGCACAGGGGCGCTTCTGTGCCGCCCTCTGTCGGGCTACTATCGGCCACGGAGTCCACGTGAACGAGCCCGACAACGCTGCCGCAAAGCCCTACATCGCGCCGTCTGTCTGGCAGGGCATCGACGTCGCATCCATGCCGCGGCAGCAGCTCCGCGAGGCCTTTGAGGAGCGCGGCGACAAACGTTTTCGCGCCGATCAGCTCTTCCGGTGGCTCCATCGTCGGCTCGAACTCGACGTCGACGCGATGAGCGACCTGCCCGCCAAGCTCCGCGCTCAACTCGCCGCAGCCATCCCGCCCGCGCGCCTCAAGCTCGTCCACGCCGCGACATCCGCCATCGATTCGTCCCGCAAAGTGGTCCTCGCGACCGGGGCCGGCCATGTGATCGAGTCGGTCATCATGCCCATGGGCGGCGGCTACGTGACGCAGTGTCTGTCTTCGCAGGTCGGATGCCGCATGGGATGCGACTTCTGCGCGACGGCCGAGATGAAGGTCCGCGCCGACCTCACCGCGGCCGAAATCGTGCAGCAAGTTGCGGTCGCCTGCCGCTACCTCGAGGAGCAGGGGATGGCGCGTGGCGGCGTCGCGGGTGGTGTGACAGGCCCGTTGGCCGCGCGTCCCCACAACCTCGTGTTCATGGGCATGGGCGAGCCGCTCGATAACTTCTCGGCCGTGGTCGATGCGCTGAGCATCCTCACCGACGAAAAGGGCTACGGATTCTCGCCTCGCCGCATCACCGTGTCGACAAGCGGTATCGCCAAGCGCATTCCGGACCTGGCGCGGTTGCACCCCGGCGTCAACATCGCGTGGTCGCTGACGGCCACAACCGATGAGGTCCGCGAGCGCTTGATGCCCGTCGGCCGCGGCGTCTCGATCGCCAAGATGATGCAGGCGTTGGCGGCCGTTCCCGCACGCTCGAGCCGCAAGATCACCTTCGAGTATGCGCTGCTCGCCGGCGTCAACGATTCGCTCGACGACGCGCGCCGTTTGGCGCAGATGTGCAAATCCCTCGGCGCCCACGTCAACGCCATCCCGTTCAACGTCTACCCCGGCGCCCGCTACGAGCGCCCTTCGCGCAACGTTGTCCGCAGGTTCGCCCGCGCTGTCGAACGCGCCGGCGGCACGATCAGCCTGCGCGAATCCAAGGGCCAGGACATCGGCGCCGCTTGCGGCCAGCTGGCCGGCGAACACGTCTGAGTCGTCCAAAAGCACACGCGGGGTGCCGGCACCGTGCCAGCACCCCGCGTGTTGAGGGGCAGGGTTGTGTTCTTTGTCGTTAGAGCACCGAACAGCAATGCTTCTCGGTGCATGGTTTCTATGTCGTTGGGGGACTATGAGCGTCCCCACGCCCCGAAAAGTGTCATTTTCGTGGCGTTCCCCATCCCAGACCGCCGATTCCTGATCGGCGCTCTAGCAGACTGCGCCGTAAATCGTGTCGGTCATCGTGGGGGACGCAATTGCAGTCTGCCGCGCGGAGCGCGAATTTGGGGTGAGGCCGGAAAAATGACACTTTTTTCGGTCGAGGGGGCTGT
>Ga0114933_10001863_pt1 | contig 22815 bp, 19 predicted proteins | sample 4SBtaG_FD_89691 | JGI IMG/M metagenome (GOLD analysis project Ga0114933, IMG submission 89691) | Deep subsurface microbial communities from Kolumbo volcano to uncover new lineages of life (NeLLi) - 4SBTROV12_W25 metaG | ecosystem: Environmental > Aquatic > Marine > Volcanic | place: Kolumbo... | reverse complement strand
TTTGAGCTATTGTAATGGATGGCGATATTCATGCCTCTTGCATGCAATGTCCTAGCAACTTCAGCACCGATCCTTTTTGCTCCCCCAGTGATCAATACCCATTTATTATCTTGATTATTCATATGCTCTATTTTAATTGAAAAGTTATATGATGGATAATTAAAAAAAACAACCTTAACCACTCCGCAGAATGAATCCTGAATTTGAACAAACATTGATGCTCAAAGAACTTCTTAAGAATAGAATCGAACAAAGCAATGGTTGGATCCCATTTGATCTCTTTTTCAATACTGCAATGTATGAGCCTGGATTGGGATATTATTCCTCCGGCACATACAAAATAGGACAGGGTGGGGACTTTACAACAGCACCTGAGATTTCAAAATATTTCTCAAAAGCAATTGCTAGACAGACCAATCGATTGCTTGAGATGCATGATGAGCCTTCCGTTATTGAGGTGGGAGCTGGAAAAGGGACGTTTGCATTTGAATATCTAAAAGAGCTAGAGGAAATAGGAGTAGAGATAGGCCAGTACTATATTTTAGAAATAAGCGCAGACTTGAGAGACAGGCAGATGCAATCAATATCTAATCTACCGAAAAGCATTAGAGATAAGGTCACTTGGCTTGAATCCCTCGAAGTAGATCCAATCGATGGGATATTGATTGCAAATGAGGTAATTGATGCTCTCCCATTTAAACGATTCACGATAGAAAATAACCAAACATATGAATTAGGCGTGACTCTTAAAAATGGCGAGCTTGAGGAAGCAGCAAAAAAAAGCGGTAAAAAGTTATCGGATGAAATTGAAATCATATCGAGTGAGATTGATCGACAATTTGAAGAGGGCTTTATCTCTGAGGTTCGACTGGATTTTCAAAAATGGTTTAAAGCAATCTCAGGAATGATCAATAAAGGTTCGATGATATTTATAGATTATGGATATGTTAGAAATGACTTTTATAGATCTCACAGATCAAAAGGAAACATGATTTGCCACTATCAGAATCAAGTGATTGAAGATCCGTTAAAGAACTTAGGCTATCAAGACATTTCTGCGTCTGTAGATTTTACTCAGTTGGCTAATGTCGCCATTGATGAAGGGTTCTTTATAGACCTTTTCACAACCCAAGCAATGTTTTTGCTTAACGAAAGTTCATTAAGCATGATTGGAGATATTGATTCTGAGGAGTCGCGTATGAGAGAAATTCAAAAACTTAAGCAACTCATCATGCCAGATTATATGGGCGATGTTTTTAAGTGTATGATTCTCAGCAAGAAAATATCGAAAGACAATTTTGAAGAATTAAATCACTTAACTCATACTCTTTAATAACTTATGGATCTAATACAGACATTAATACTAGCAATTATCCAGGGACTAACTGAATTCTTGCCTATTTCGAGTTCTGCCCACTTGATACTCATATCAAAGATAGCTGGTTGGAACGATCAAGGATTATTGTTTGATATTGCTTTGCATTTTGGAACACTTTTGGCAGTCCTTATATATTTCAAAGATGATCTTTGCAGGATGATCGAAAACCCTATTAAAACTCGAGGAAAGAATATCATCCACTCGGATTTAATGATTTTAGTTATTGCAACAATACCAGTTGTCATAGCTGGCGGACTTTTTAATGATTGGATTGAAATCAACCTGAGATCATCGAATGTGATAGCCGCAACCAGTATCATTTTCGGATTTCTTTTGCTTGCATCAGACAAATTTAGCTCTGGAGGGAAGAGCTTGACTCTTCAAATCGGATTGCTTATTGGCCTCGTTCAAATTCTTGCTCTTATTCCGGGCGTTTCGAGATCAGGCATAACCATTACCATGGGCTTATTTATGGGTCTCGGAAGAATGGAATCTGCCAGATTTTCCTTCTTGCTGGCAATCCCAGTCATTCTTGCTGCATCCATACTTCAAGCATATGATCTGTATTCAGTTGGTTTTATAGACATCAATTATATTCATCTTCTAACAGGTTTAACTGTCTCCTTTGTAATTGCATACTATACAATTCATTTATTTTTGGCTTTCGTCATGCAAATCGGCATGCTCCCATTCGTTCTTTACAGAGTAGTTTTGGGTTCAGCTATCTTCATGTTCTTGTAAGCGCATAGAGAACGGGAATCATGATTCAATCATCTAAGAAAACATATTCTATTTGGGGAGAATTTAGTGATACAGATTTTACCTCGCTCAATCAACTGCAACAAAGAGTTAATCATTGGTTAAATGGACCACCTTTTAAAGTGCATTTAACCTTATCGGGGCCTTTTCAAGTTTTAGATGAGAAAATTTTAGGAGGATTAGAGGGCTTCTCAATGGACAATTATGTGGTTGAAATGAGAACAAATGGATATGGAACAGAAGACAATATTTTCCAGTCATTCTATGTTCAGATTCAAATCTCACCTGAGCTTCTCTATTTAAAGCAAAGATTAGACGAATTTTTGGAGATACCCCCTAAAGAATATAATCCTCACATCAGTCTTTTTTATGGGAATAAGGAGTCTTTAATAAAAGATGAAGTAATAAGCAAATTGGACTCACCGCCAGGAATGATTACATTAGATAAATTATCAATAGTTGAAATTGTAGATGATATTGCATCTTGGAAAGTGCTTTACTCTTATCCATTGATCAAGAAGTCAAATGTGAGACTAACCTTGGGTAGACCTGTATAGGTTTATTTCAGACTCGAATCGATTTTTTTGATCCTCATGGCAACAAGTTTGTCCTTAATTGCATCCCCCTCTAGCCCTTTGAATGATTCCTCCTCATAGCTAATGTCTTTACAAGAATCAAAGGCATCTATAATAATCTTTATTATTTGATCATAGCCATCAACGAGATTATGAAACTCCATGGCGATTGAGAAGTTTTCAGGATTCCTAAACGCATCAGTTGCTTCAAGAATTTGATAAATATCATTAGCAGAAATTCTATCTTTTGAATCATTTATAATTTTTGAAGTTCTCAGAACAGTTTTAGTAAAAAATTTAAATGAGTTTGGAAATTTAATTCGGCTTTGTATTTCATCTAATTGTTCAATCACATCCTCTCCCCTCAGATCGTCTAAAGCACAGAATATTGACGCCAATTTCATTTCAGGCGATGCATTTCTGTATGGTACTAAGGAGGAATTGCATAATGCACGATCAATTCCTTCTAGGTCAGGGTAAATATGAGCAATGGCATTGTAGTCAAATAGAATTTTAAAATATAGATCAAAACACTCTGTCTGCAGTGCTTTTTCTGTTTCCAGCCAGACTCGCTCAGGAACCAAGTAATCCAATTCACCACTTTTTACTATTTCTGCGATTAATTTAGTTGTTTCATCTGCAATACTGAATCCAAATGAGTTCAGCTTAGACATAAATCGAGACACTCTTAAAACTCTTAGAGGATCATCTCTAAAGGCGTCTGAAACATGTCTTAAAACTCTGTTTTTTATATCAGCAATACCGTTGTATGGATCAATGATATTGCCCATATCATCTTCAGCAATTGCGTTGATGGTTAAATCACGCCTTAAAAGATCTTCTTCTAAGGTAATCTTTGGTCCTGCATCGAAGTCAAAGCCATGATATCCATGCCCCGATTTACTCTCAATTCTTGCTAAGGCATATTCTTCAGAGGTTTTAGGATCGACGAAGACAGGAAAGGATTTTCCAACCTTAATATAGCCTTTTGATTTCATTTCCTCAGGACTTGAGCCCACAACAACCCAGTCACACTCATATGGAGCAGGTAACTCAAGGAGGCGATCTCTGATTGCTCCGCCAACTAAATAAATTTGCATACGCTGTTTTTCAGTTAAGAAATAATCTTTATTTTCTCATTTGAATGATCAATTGACGACCATTTCTTTTTACTCTTAGAATAAGAATATCCCTATCTTCAGTCACAGACTTGAATTCCTCAAGATTCTCAACTTCCATGTTGCCAACAGCCCAAATGATATCGCCGGTTTTGAGCCTAGCTCTGTCTGCATTACTGTTTGGCTCGATTGATAAGATAATAACACCCTGTGATTTTCCAAACATCGAACCAGAATCTTCTACATAGTCTGATAATTCAGCACCGGCTAATAAAGAATTGATTTGATCTGCTTGGACAGTTTGCTCAACAGCTATTTCACCGAGTTTTGCATTTTTTATAATTTCACGATTATTTCTGATAATTGAAATCTTGACCCTTTCACCGCTTCTTTTAAGACCAATGGCATTTCTCAGATCGTTTACGCTCTCAATTAGCTTCCCATCAACTTCTATAATCACATCACCAGGCTCTAGACCTGCATCTTCAGCTGCCGAATCTGGTGAAACCTCTTGAATCAATGCTCCTTTATCGATATCTAGACCGAGCTGCTCGGAAACATCTTCAGATAAATCACTTATGATAACGCCAAGTAATCCTCGTTTAACTGAACCAAAGTCAATGATTTGGCTGGTGATATTTTTAACTGTGCTAACAGGTATGGCAAAACCTATTCCTATGTTGCCTCCCCCTCTTGTAAAGATAGAGCTAGGTATACCAATTAACTTTCCCTCAAGATTTATCAATGCACCACCAGAGTTACCAGGATTAATAGCTGCATCCGTTTGAATCATTTCGCCAAAACCATCAGCAATCATTTGGGGCCTTCCCAATGCACTTATTATTCCTGAGGTAACTGTTTGGCTTAAACCAAACGGGGCACCAATTGCGACTACTGAGTCACCGACTCTGACAGACTCTGAGTCACCTAGCTTTATTTCCGGTAATTTTTCATCATTCGTAATCTTTATCAATGCTAAATCTGTGCCTTTGTCAGAGCCAAGTACTTCTGCATCATACTCTTTGCCATCTTTGGCAAATACTTTAATCTCATCAGCTCTATCTATCACATGAGCATTGGTAATAATGTACCCAAGGATTCCATCAATAATGACACCTGAACCACCGCCACCAAATTCTCGTTCACGAGGCATTTGTGGTTGCCCAAAAAATCTTTCAAAAAATGGATCATCAAAGAAAGGATTCTGCTGAGATTCCATTGTTCCTCTGATAGCAATTCTGACCACAGCAGGAGATGTTTTCTCAATTAAATCGGGCAGAGAGCTTTGACCAGTTTTGATTTTAATTGTAGCCAAAGCATTTTCCAGAGCTTTCTCACCAACTTCAACGCCTTCACTAATTATCTCTAATAGCATTTCAGTGACTTCTTCACTGCTCATATCTTCATCAATTTCTATCTCAATCTCATGCTCCATGTCAATCTCATGACTTTCAACAGTCATCATGATGAGCGATAGAAAACTTACAGACGCAAGAAGTGATATAAATTTATTTTTATTCATTTTTTCAGTAATCATTATTTTAACTAAGACAAGATATTAACTAATCACAAACGATGATCAAGCTATTAAGACTATAGTTCATAATTTTTTCTCAATTGGATTTAAGCATATGGGAAATTATTATTGTTAATAAAATGTTAATAAAATCTTAATTATCTCTGAATAACATGAACACAACATATTGTGTTACTAACTTTGTGACATTAACTAAAAATATTGGCGAAAAATCTATGTGTAAAGTTTGCATAATATTAATATAAGTATATGAAAAATATAGAAAATAGTCATAAATACAACAAAATCAAAATGTCTTGACAACCAGCGAAAATTGGCAATAATCTAATATTGTCTATACACAATATGTTGTGTGATCAGAATACAGAAATAAACATGTAGGACTCAAAATATAAGTCAGGGAAAACAATGTCTACAGCAGAAAAAACAGATAGCCTTAAAACTTTTGATATAGATCATCAGGATGCGTCAGTTGATATATGGGATAAAAAATATCGTCTAAAAGGCTATAACGCCGAACCCATCGATGTAACAATTGATGATACTTTCAAGCGAGTTGCAAAAGCACTTTCAGAAGTTGAAGAAACAGATAAACAAGACCAACATTACGAAGAGTTTTTATGGGCATTGAGATCAGGAGCAATACCCGCAGGAAGAATTATGTCTAATGCTGGTTCAATGGAATACAAGCCTGCAACATCAACAATCAACTGTACAGTTTCCGGTTCTATTCAAGATTCAATGTCAGGTATTTTAGATAAAGTAACTGAAGCGGGCTTAACATTAAAGGCAGGTTGTGGAATTGGTTATGAGTTTTCTACGCTTCGACCAAAAGGTGCTTATGTCACAGGGGCTGGTGCTTTTACATCAGGGCCTTTATCGTTTATGGATATCTATGATAAGACATGTTTCACCGTTTCTTCTGCAGGAGGAAGAAGGGGTGCTCAAATGGCAACATTTGATATCAGTCATCCTGATGTTGAGGACTTCATTAAGGTCAAAAGGGAAGACGGCAGACTTCGTCAGTTTAATTTATCTCTTCTGATCACCGATGAATTTATTGAAGCTGTAAAAGCCGATAGTGAATGGCCGCTTGTATTTCCTTTAGATCCAAGCTTGCCAGAATCGAAGGAAATTGATTTAGAGGATTCCAGTAAAGTCATCTGGAAAGATTGGGTTAAGAAGGAAGGTTATCTTACCAATGAAGAAGGTCAAGTAGCTTGCAAGGTTTATAAGACAATACCTGCGAGAAAGCTTTGGGATCTCATCATGGCATCGACATATGACTATGCAGAACCAGGATTTATTCTGATTGATAAAGTCAATGAGATGAATAATAACTGGTTTGATGAAAACATAAGAGCAACCAATCCATGTGGAGAACAGCCATTGCCTGAATATGGTTCTTGTTTGCTTGGCTCTGTTAACCTTACAAAGTTTGTAAAAAATCCTTTTTCTGATGAAGCTGAATTTGATTGGGAAACATTTAGAGAGGTAGTCAAAGTATTTACTCGGATGTTGGACAATGTAGTTGAAATCAATGGCCTACCAATTGATCAACAAAGAGATGAAATATATAGAAAGCGCAGACATGGAATGGGATTTCTTGGTCTTGGTTCTACGATGACAATGCTTACCATGAAATATGGTTCTGATGATTCGCTAGAATTCACAGAGAAGGTTAGTAGAGAATTAGCAGTTACGGGTTGGAGAGCGTCGCTGGATTTATCAAAAGAAAAAGGTCCTGCACCAATTTTAAAAGAAGATTTTGATGTAACGCACGAAATGCTGAAAAAGCGTCCTGAGATGCTTGATGATGGATATGTAGTAGGAGATAAGGTCAAAGGCAGTGTTTTGCATGCAAAATATAGTCGTTACATGCAAAAAATTGGCCAACAAGATCCTCAATTGATCGAAGAACTCGCAAAACAGGGGGCTAGATTTACTCATCATTCATCAATTGCACCAACAGGCACAATTTCTCTCTCAATTGGAAATAATGTGAGTAATGGTATTGAGCCCAGTTTTGCACACCACTATTTCAGAAATGTTATTAGAGAGAAGAAGAAAACAAAAGAAAAGGTAGATGTTTATTCATTTGAGCTTCTTTCTTATATAGATAAAATCAATCCAAAGGCTGATATTAACGCAGAGGGAGGCACTGAAAATGCATTGCCTGATTACTTTATTACCGCAGATGATATTACTCCAAAGCAACATGTAGATGTACAGAGTGCATCTCAGGAATGGATTGATTCATCTATCTCTAAAACTGCAAATGTGCCAACTGATTTTCCATTTGAAGAGTTTAAAGATATTTATCTCTATGCTCATGAAAGAAATTTAAAGGGCTGCACCACATTTAGATTTAATCCAGAAGCTTTCCAAGGCGTTCTTGTTAAGGAGAAAGATTTAGAACAAACAAAATATGTATTTGTTCTAGAAGATGGACAAGAAGTAGAAGTTGCTGGAAATGAGGAAATTGAATATGACGGCGAGACTCACACAGCAGCAAATTTATTTGATGCTCTGAAAGAAGGTTATTACGGGAAGTTCTGAGAATGGCAAAGGTAAGAATAGAAAATAAAATAGTTGGCTACAGAGTCAGCACCGATGAAAAATCTCAGGTCAATGAAGCATCAGAGCAAATAACTCAAGAGGAGCCAAATGTAGTTCGAATGCATGAACGCCTTGAAAGGCCAGAAATGCTCAGGGGAACAACTTATAAGATCAAACCCCCAGTCTCTGATCATGCAATGTATATCACGATCAATGACATCGTTTTGAATCAGGATACAGAGCATGAAAAATTTAGACCATATGAGATCTTTATAAATTCCAAAAATCTCGATCATTATCAGTGGATTGTTGCTTTAACCAGAGTTTTATCTGCTGTATTTAGAAAAGGTGGAGACGTAGCATTCCTGGTAGAAGAGCTAAAAGCAGTTTTTGACCCAAAAGGTGGTTATTTCGCAGGAGAAGGAAAGTTTATGCCTTCAATTATTGCAGAATTAGGCTATGTCATTGAAAGACACTTCAAGTATATAGGAATTATAACTGAGCCAATCCTTGACGAACATCAGCAAAAACTAATCGAAGAGAAGAGGCAAGAGTTTGAAAATCAGAGCAAACAACAAGATGCATTTGTAAATACAGAATTTCCTGAAGGATCAAAATTATGTGGGCAATGCAATACTGTTGCAGTGGTGCTTATGGATGGCTGCGAAACTTGTTTGAACTGTGGTTATTCAAAATGTGGTTAATAAGGGGTATATAATAATGAAAATGCCTCTTTCAGAGATCATTGATCGATACACCATTACCTTACTCAAGTCACAAAGGACTGATGAAGACGTGTCAGAGGAGCTGAACGCATATAAGAAAGAAATTCCAGATGGAAAGTCTATAGATACATTCATAGATAGAATGTATGAAATCAATGGCAAAATATGGGACACAGAGGGAGATATTCGAAGAGGCGTAGATATGCCACTTGAGGAAGTCGGAAGGCTGGCTTTGATTGTAAGAGATCTCAATCAGATTAGAAATGGTATAAAGGGCGAGATTGTTGATGAGTTTGCTGAAGGCTTCAAAGAAATTAAAGTCAATTATAGAAAAGTAGATTACGGAAGATCCGAATAGTCAAAAATCAAAGTCTTCTCATTCCTCAATAAAAAACTAGTTTGGTAATCACTCAAGGATTATCATTAGATGATGCTCATGACCAAAATATCGCGTTTTTTCTACGATATATTCACATATCTAGTATCACCCCTATTGATTATACATTTGGTTTTTCGCTCAGTATCTGACCGAAGGTATATTCATAGAGTTGCAGAAAGATTTGGGTTTTATAAAAAACAAAACAATAGTCAGACAATCTGGGTACATGCTGTTTCCTATGGAGAGGTAAATGCAGCTCAATCACTGGTCAGATCATTATTAGAAGAATACCCAGATTCAAAGTTAATCTTTACTTGTACGACGCCAACTGCATCCGCTCTAATTGAGGATTTATTTGAGGATAAAGTAATAAGCATTTATCTCCCTTATGATTTGAAAGGCCCTGTAAAAAGATTTTTTGAATGGGCAAAACCCAAAATGGCAATCATCATTGAGACTGAAATATGGCCCAATATATACCATTATTGTGGAACCAGAGAGATTCCATTGATTCTTGCCAGCGCATGTATATCAGATGATTCAATGAAGAAGTATTCGATCTTGTTTGGATTATTTAAAGATAGTGTTTCACAAGGCATCGTCGTTGCATCACAGTCTGAGGAGGATGCTCAGAAATTTATTTCACTGGGTGCTAAAGAAGAGAGGACATTTGTCACTGGAAATTTGAAATTTGATATCGAAGTTAATCTGAGCTCGTCAATAGATAAAAATTTTTTCAAATCTGAAATTATAAATGAAAGGTTCTCATGGACGGCAGGAAGCACTCACGAGCGTGAAGAAAAAGAAGCAATTAGGGCTCATGAATTGATCAAAGAAAAGATACCTAATGCTCTTCTTATACTTGCTCCCAGAAAACCAGAAAGGTTTCATGCTGTTTCTAAAATCCTAGATCAGAGTGAACTGAGCTATTGCAAGTGGTCGGAAAATAAGGATAAAAAAATAGATTCAGATGTCCTTTTGGTGGATACCCTTGGGGATCTGCTTTTCTTTTACTCAGTGGGCGATATGTCATTTGTTGGAGGAAGTTTATTTGATATTGGTGGCCATAATTTAATTGAGCCCGCCGTAATGATGAAGCCAATTTTAACAGGACCTAAGCTTGATAATGTTCTTGAGATTGCAGATCAGTTCCGATCAAATCAAGCAATCATTATCGTGAGCGATTATAAAGAGCTGTGTAGTTCTATTTTAGAATTATCAGAAGATAAAGAGCGATGCAACCAAATGACAAACAATGCCATGCAGGTTATTGAAAAGAATAAGGGGTCAAAAGATAAGATCTTACAGTTGATAAAACCTTTGATAAATTTACATTAACCAGCTGTTAATTTGCTCTAAATCATCAACAGTTAAGGTTCCTGCAGCTTGCTTAAGTTTCAAGATATTTAAGATGTAATCATATTTACTTATGGCTAAATTTTTCTGAGCTGAGAAGAGCCTTCTTCTAGCATCTAAGACATCAACCGTTGTTCTTGTTCCTACTTCATAGCCAGCTTCTGTAGCTTTCAAGGCCGTTGCAGATGACATGACCGATTGCTGAAGTGCTTTAACAGTAGCGATCCCTGAAATCACTCCTAGATAAGAATCCCTTGCAATCTTTGTAGTCTCTCTTGCCACTCGTTCTAATTTTTCCTTTGATGCTCGATGTCTGGCAACAGCTTGTTTAACCCTTGATCTGACTTGACCTCCACTGTAGAGCGGAAGAGTCATTTGTATACCAATACCATCATTAATATTCTCTGAGTCAGCAGGGCTAAGCGTTCCTCCACTATCAGCTCTAAAGCTGTCCGTATCAGTATCCCTCCTAGCTGCTTGCATGCCAATGGTCGGAAGATGCCCACTTCTTTGAATTTTGATTTCGCTCTTGGCTATCTCTACACCAACTTCTGCAGACATTAGGCTTAGGTTTTGCTCTAAAGATGTGTCAACCCAATCATTCTCACTCTGAGGATTAGGCATAATTAATGGGAGATCATTGCCCGGTTTTTTTAGTTTTCCAGGATAACTATCGGTAATTGATCTCAGTGACTCTTTGGCAGTTGCTAGGCTTCTTTTTGCAATGATTTCATTGGCTATAGATTGATCATAAGCCGCTTGAGCTTCTTGGACATCAGTAATGGCTATCAATCCTACTTCAAATCTTTTTTGAGCCTGATCTAACTGCTTTTCTATCGCTTGTCTTGCAGCTTGTTCCGCTTCGAGTGTGTCTTCTGAAGCTAGAATACTAAAATAAGAAGATGCTACTCGGATGATTAGGTCTTGTTCTGCTGAAAGGTAGTCCACTTCAGCTTGAGCAACTGTCTTATTTGCTTTTCTAAGGTTCATCCAAAGCCCGTAATCAAAAATAGACTGTCTCAGCGTGACATCCCACTGCAATGTTTCAGACTCTTGAATAAAATCAGTATTACTAGTCAGTACCGTTTCGTCTCCTGTAATAGGATTAATAAACTTTTGCTGGAATGTGCTTTGCCCATTTATATCAGTATCAGAAAATATTGCCGAACTACTTAACTGAGGCAGAATCAGGCTTCTAGCCTGAGGTTTGCTTTCAATGATGACTTCTTTATTTGCCAATGCTTCTTTGATGAACGGGTCATTGATGGTTGCCAACTCGAAGACTTCCATTAATGAGGCAGTCTGAGCTCCATAAGTGATGAATACTAGAAAGAAAGATATGATCCTTATTTTTTTCATGCAACTGACTTCGTATTTTTCTTTCATTTAGATTATTTCACTAACATCACGGAAGAGGAATGTGTTTTTTAGCATTTTATACTCTTCCATGATGTAACGAATTGTAACCCTTTTATATCTATTCAAATATGAATCAATAATGAATTAGAGCAATGGGATTAATAATAATGCAACGATGTTAATGATCTTAATCAAAGGATTAATCGCTGGCCCAGCAGTATCTTTGTAAGGATCTCCAACTGTATCACCAGTGATTGAAGCATTATGTGCTTCAGATCCCTTGCCGCCACAATGACCGTCTTCTACATATTTCTTTGCATTATCCCAAGCTCCTCCTCCTGTGGTCATTGAGATTGCAACAAATATTCCAGTAACAATTGTTCCGATCAATAGTCCACCAAGCGCCTTAATCCCTCCATCTTCAGGCATCATAATATTCATAAGTACTGCCAAGACAACAGGCACAAGCACTGGAAGTAAGGAAGGAATTATCATTTCCTTAATTGCAGACTTGGTAAGTAAATCGACAGCTTTTGAATAATCTGGCTTTACTGTTCCTTCCATGATCCCAGGTTCTTCAAATTGTCTTTCAACTTCATCTACTACTGAGGTTGCAGCTCTTTCGACGGCTTCCATTGCAAGTGCAGCAAAAAGATATGGCACCATTCCGCCTACGAATAATCCGATGATTACAGCAGGATCATTCAACATGAACTGAACCATTTTTCCTTCTGCCTCTAGATTTGCTGTGAAATCTGCAAATAATACCAATGCAGCTAAACCTGCTGATCCGATTGCATAACCTTTTGTTACAGCTTTTGTTGTGTTTCCTACAGCATCTAAAGGATCAGTAATCCCTCTGATTTCAGGTGGAAGTTCTGCCATTTCAGCAATCCCCCCAGCATTATCTGTAATAGGACCAAATGCATCCAATGCAACAATCATTCCTGTTAAAGAGAGCATTGATGTCGCAGCAATCGCGATTCCATAGAGACCTCCAAGCATATAAGCGCCCCAAATGCTTAAGCAAACAGCCAGTACAGGAAGTGCAGTGGCTTTCATTGAAACACCCAATCCTGCAATGATATTGGTTGCATGACCAGTCTTTGACGCTTCTGCTATTTTCTTTACAGGATTATATTCTGTGCTCGTGTAATATTCTGTTACGATCACCATAAAAGCAGTCAATGCAAGCCCAATGATTGCAGACCAGAAAAGACCCATGCCCATGCCCATCATTCCGGTTATTGGATAGAAAGCAATGGCAGCAAGCAGTCCTGAGATGATGACACCTTTGTAAAGAGCCCCCATTACACTTCCACCTTCTTTGGCTTTTACAAATAGTGCACCGACAACCGACGCAACTATAGAAACAGCACCCAATACAAGTGGGTACATTATTGCATTGGTCGCTTCTACTCCGCTAAATAATAAACCACCCAACAACATGGTTGCGATGATTGTGACTGCATATGTCTCGAAGAGGTCTGCTGCCATTCCTGCACAGTCTCCTACATTGTCTCCAACATTATCTGCAATTACCGCTGCATTTCTTGGATCATCCTCTGGTATTCCAGCATTAATTTTTCCAACGAGGTCAGCGCCAACATCGGCACCTTTTGTAAAGATTCCACCACCAAGTCTTGCAAAAATAGATATGAGAGAACCCCCAAATGCCAATCCTATTAATGCATGCAGACTGTCATCAACAGAAACACCTGAAGATGTCAGAATGAGATAGTATCCGGCAATGCTTAATAAACCTAAACCAACAACGAGAAGTCCGGTAACAGCCCCGCCTCTAAATGCCATGGATAGAGCAGCATTCATTCCTTGATGAGCTGCTTGAGCAGTCCTGACATTGGCTCTGACAGAAATGCTCATGCCAATGTATCCAGCTAGACCAGAGAAGATTGCACCAATTGCAAAACCAATTGCGCTTGCCCAACCAATTCCGCTAACGCCCATTAATATAAATATGACAACTCCTACTATTGCAATTGTAGAATATTGTCTGGTCAGATAAGCTTGAGCCCCTTCTTGAATTGCCCCTGCAATCTCTCTCATTCGGTCATTACCGTCTGATTCTTTGATGATTTGGAGTGAAAAAACAACTCCACAAATGATTGCAACTACTGATGCAGTTAATGCAATCCATAAAGCTTGACCTTCATTCATTGTGTACTCCTCATGTATGTATTTTTTAGAAGTTTGTTAAAAATTTTGTGGATCATACCATAAATTTTGACTTTAGCCTCTTTGGAACAAGTTTATTTTTAAGTTCGCAAAATACTGGCAAGCCTTCCTTGTATGGCGGATAACCCTCTCCTTTGATTAATGGCCCCATGTATTCTTTGCAGGCTTTAGTGATTCCATAACCATTTGGTGTAATAAATTTCCTAGGCATCATTTTTTCATTATTCGCAACATTCGATAGATCAGTAGATTCAATCGACCACTTATAGGGTTTATCTGATTTTCTGACAATTGTCATCATTTTTGATTTTTCTCCTTTTATTGCTGACTTAACGGCGGCTTCACCAACAGCGTAAGCCTGCTTGAGGTCAACTTCAGAAGCTAAGTGCCTTGCTGATCTCTGGAGATAATCTGCAATCGCATAATGATACTTATATCCAAGTGAGCTTTTGACCATATCAGCAAGAACTGGGGCCACTCCACCGAGTTGTTTATGACCAAATGAATCTTTACTTCCGGCATCAGCAAGAAATTTATTGTTTTTGTATCTCGTCCCCTCACTTGCAACAATCACGCAATAGCCATTTTGTTTTACCGATTTATCAACATTTTTCAGAAAGTCTCTCTTGTTAAATGGAACTTCTGGAAAAAGAATTATATGAGGTGGATCATTTCTTTTTTTAGAAATTAGCCCGGATGACGCAGCTATCCATCCTGCGTGCCTTCCCATAACTTCTAATATAAAAACTTTAGTCGATGTTTCGGCCATTGATAGAACATCTAAACTTGCCTCATGTGTGGAGACGGCAATATACTTGGCCACTGAGCCAAAACCAGGGCATGTATCAGTGATGGGCAGATCATTGTCTACAGTTTTTGGAATACCTATTGATGTAATGGGGAAATTCAACTCCGATCCAATCTGCGATACTTTATGAGCAGTATCCATTGAGTCTCCACCGCCATTGTAGAAAAAATAACCAATATCGTGTGCCTTAAAGACCTCAATCAGTCTTTCATACTCTTTTCTGTTTTCTTTTATGCTTTTAAGCTTATATCGTGCAGAACCGAATGCTCCACCAGGAGTGTATTTCAGGAGGTTAATCTGTTTAGCTGATTCATAGCTTGTATCAAATAAGTTTTCTTCAAGGGCTCCTAAGATTCCATTTTTTCCAGCAAAAACTTTGCCTATGTTTTTTGGATATTTTCTTGCTGTTTCAATCACACCAGCAGCGCTTGCATTGATGACTGAAGTAACCCCTCCTGATTGGGCATAAAAAGCATTCTTCGGTGTCATAACCCCTTCCAAATTTAAGAATTTTGAATATGATAGCTAGTCATCCAATGTTTTAATAGTGAAACTATCTAAAAGAGGTATTTTTATGAGGCTAATTTTAATGGGTGCTCCCGGCTCTGGGAAAGGTACACAAGCTGAAAAACTGATGGATGAATATGATTGTCGTCAAATTTCAACGGGTGTCTTGCTCAGAGAAGCCATTGAATCAGGTTCTGACCTTGGTCAGGAAGTTCAAAAAATCATGTCTGAGGGACTGCTTGTTTCCGATGGCATTGTTTTAGATTTAATTAAGAATGAATTATCCAAAATCGGTGAGAATGGTTTTCTCTTAGATGGTTACCCAAGGAATATTAAACAGGCAAAATCTTTGGATGACCTATTATCAAATCTAAACAAACCATTGGATTACTGTATATTGATTGACGTTCCAAGCGAGATACTAATTAAGAGACTGTCAGGCAGGAGAACTTGTTCGCTCACAGGAAAAACTTTAAATATCTACTTTTCATCTGAAGTCGAGATTGATAAATGTCTCTCCAGCGGAGGAGAGTTACTCCAGAGGGATGATGACAATGAGCAGTCAATTACAAAAAGAATAGAGGTTTATGGACAACAGACAAAACCCATGATTGATTTTTATAAATCAGCAGGACTTCTTGAAACGATTGATGGCCTTGGATCTATTAATGATGTTTATGGAAGGTTAAAAAAACTAATGGAATTAAAGTGATCAATTAAGCGCTTTTTCCAAATCATCTCTCATTAATTTATCTCTCCACCCTTTACACAACTTACCTTTTCTCTCTGCTATAAATTTGATCATATCTTTTCTTGAGGCAAGGATATCTTTGTTAATTCCAAGCTCTGCCGACTTAGATTCAAGATAAAGGTTTACAGCTTTGAGATCCTCATCTTTGATTTTCTTTTTCTTCTTTCTTTGATTAAGTTCAGAGACATTTACTTTTGTGTCTGTCAAGAAGTGATATAGCTCGATGATTTCATTCTCTGAGATTCTTTTACTTGAAATCAATTGTTTCATGGTATCCATTGAAAGGTTTTCAGTCTTAGCAATCGATATAATTTCATGGTCATCGATCAGCCATTTTCTTGGAATGTCTTTTTTTGCTACTTTCTCTTCTCTCCATTTTGAAAGCAAGATAGCTAGATGAAGTTGAGTTTTTCTTAATTTTCTGATTCCTTTGGTCTTTTTCCAAATTTCAGATGTGTCCATCAGACCCATTTTCATATGAATTAAATCATCGCATTCTTCAAGGACCCACTCACTCCGATTCAATGTGATTAGTTTCTCTTTGATCGATGATGCGAGCTCAATCAGATCCTCGACATCATCAAAGGCATATTCTAGTTGTTCTTTTGCAAGTGGCCGCTTACTCCAATCACTTCTTGTCTGAGATTTCTCGATTTTTACATTTAATTCTTTCTCTAAGAGTTCTTTAAAGCCGACTTGCGATGAATAACCAATGAAAGCAGCAGCAATTTGTGTATCAAATATATTTTCAGGAATCCCTCCCTTATTCAGAAAAAATATTTCTATATCTTGAGAGCATGAGTGCATAATTTTTTCAATTTTTTTATCAAAAATGATTTCCCATAAACCATTCAGATCAATTTCACTTAGACAATCGATGCACGCAATTAGAGAAGGAGTGGCAATCTGTAGCAAGCATAATTTTGGATAGTATGTATTTACTCTGGTGAATTCGGTATCGACTGCAATGCATTCCTCATTCTTTATGTCATTTAAGAAATGATCCAGGCTTTCTTGTTCTTCAATTAGGTACAACTTAATTCTTGGTATTTATTTTTATTCTGAAGACAAAATTATAATAGAATTGTCTGTCATGGTTGAGTTAATAAAAGTTCTTTGGAATATTCTGTTGAGAAAATCCGATCAAACGGCATTGCCAAACTCGATGTTTCTTTTATTTGTCGTATTTTTATTTTACTTCCTAAGTCAGTCAATTTCTGGTTTTACAGTATCAGAAACACCGCTCGTTTTTGTTCGATCTTTCTTTGTTGATGCTGCTTTGATGATTGTATTTTTGAGAATATTAACTCAAATATTTAGTTCACAGGATAATTATATTCGAACATTGATTGCATTATTCGGTACAGGCGCCTTGTTCAATATCATCGCCAGCCCCTTAATCATTCGATTTGCCGATATTTTAAGTGACAACGATCTAATGGAATCAGGCGATCTTCCGATTTGGTTGCCTTTATTATTTTTTGTCATCGCTATATGGTCAATAATGGTAATGGGACATATCTTTTCAAAGTCAATGGTGAAAGATAAATTGAGCGCTTCTCCTCCTCCAATCTCTGGCGTCGCTGTTGCACTTTTATACATGATGATAAATTTCTTAGTGCATTCTTCATTTCTTGGTGAATAATTTAAAACCATGCATATTCATATTTTAGGCATTTGCGGAACGTTCATGGGCAGTCTTGCTCTTTTAGCAAGAGAATCAGGCCATGAGGTAAGCGGCTCGGATATTAATTGCTACCCTCCTATTAGCGATCAACTCGATGAAATGGGCATTGAAATCATCCCGAACTATGATATTGATCAGCTCAACATAGAGCCTGATCTAATTGTGATTGGAAATGTTATGTCGAGAGATATGGAGATCATTGAACACATTCTTGACCTAGGTTTACCATACACTTCAGGGCCTGAATGGCTCGGGAAAAATATACTTTCTGATAGAAAAGTGATTTCTGTTGCAGGAACCCATGGTAAAACAACCACCTCAAGCATCATTGCATCGGCTTTAAAAGATATGGGAGAAGATCCTGGATATCTTATTGGAGGAGTCCCGATCAACTTTGAAGCATCGGCTGCATTGGGCAGCTCACCATATTTTGTGATTGAAGCGGATGAGTACGACACAGCTTTTTTTGATAAGCGATCTAAATTCATCCATTACCCAGCTGAGACATTGGTAATAAATAATCTTGAATTTGACCACGCAGATATTTTCAAAGATTTGGATCAAATTAAATGGCACTTCCATCAATTAATTAGATCGCTGCCATCAAAAACAAAAGTCCGAGTTCCCTTTGGCGACGAAAACATTACAGACTTGCTTAGGATGGGAAGCTGGTCTTCCACTAAATCATTCGGTTTTAATGAGGAAGCTGACTATTCAATCATGATTAAAGATGAAAAATTTATGATTAAAGAATGCGATGCAATAGAAGGGACCATCAAGCCCAAATTATTTGGTAAACACAACTTAATGAATATTGTTTCAGCTTTTTCAGCATTGAGATCCTTGGGATTTGATAGAGAAAGAATTTTTAAAGCCATTAACCAATTTAATGGAGTAAAAAGAAGACTTCAGTATTTACCACAGTTTCAAAAAAATCATGTTTTTGATGATTTTGCTCATCATCCAACATCAATTAAGTTTGGTATTGCTGCGGTTAAGGAAAGGCATCCAGATAGAAAACTATGCGTATTGGCTGAATTGGCTTCAAACACAATGAGACAAGGCACATTGAAGGACGAAGTTGTGAATTCATTTTCTAGAGCTGACTCCGTTTTTATTCTCTTTAATGATGATTTCGAATGGGACATCGAAGATGCATTCAAATCCTCTGAGAACATACATATAGTGAAATCCAATGAAGACCTTATCAATAACTTAGAATTACTTGATACGGATGAATACAATTTCTTAATTATGACCAACAAAACTTCCATTCCCTTTATACAGGCATTAGAAGTAAGGCTGAAAAAAAATGAGCGATAGAGAAGAGTTACCAATATTCCCCCTAAGGACTATATTATTCCCGGATTCAAAATTGCCACTGAGAATTTTTGAGCCTAGGTATATAGATATGGTTAGTAGATCCATGCGCGAAGATAGTGAGTTTGGCATCATTCTGAGTCGAGAAAGCACTGATCCAAAAATGTTTGAAACCTACGATACTGGAACACTTGCAAAAATTATTGATTGGGATCAGGGTGGAGATGGTCTTCTAGGAATAACCACCATCGGGACACAAAAATTTCAGCTTAAAGAGCTTAATAAACAAGAGGATGGCTTGAATATTGGAACTATTGAGCGCTTAGAAAAAGAAGGCGATTATAAGCCTCTAAAAGAATTTACTCACTTGGTTGAGTTGCTTCAAGCAATCTTAGACGACGTCAATATATACGGCGATGATGAAAAGAATTTTGATAGCGCATCTTGGATAAGCTATAGGTTTGCAGAGATTCTTCCACTTAGGATAGAGGATAAGCAAAAGTGTTTAGAAATTGATGACCCCATAATCAGGCTCAATTTTCTGGAGCCTCTAATTAAAATGATCAGAGAGTCATCGCAACAATAAGTCAGTACCTATAGATTTCAGGCTTATAGGGACCTTCTTCATTTATACCAAGATATTCAGACTGCTCTTTTGTGAGTTTGGTTAACTTCACACCAATTTTTTCCAAATGCAATCTAGCAACTTTTTCATCCAAAGCTTTTGGAAGAACATATACGTCATTGTCGTACTTTTCTGAATTATTCCATAATTCTATTTGAGCTAATGTTTGATTAGTGAATGAGTTGGACATTACAAAGCTAGGATGGCCAGTCGCACACCCAAGGTTAACCAATCTACCCTCAGCAAGAAGTATGATTCTCTTTCCATCAGGAAAAACTATATGATCGACTTCGGGCTTAATATTAATCCACTCATAATCACTCATTGATGCAACATCAATTTCATTATCAAAATGACCAATATTACAAACGATGGCCTGATCTTTCATTTTTTCCAAATGTTCTTTATTGATGACATGATAGTTGCCAGTTGCAGTCACAAATATATCAGCTTCTGAGCAAGCTTCATCCATTGTCACTACTCGATAACCCTCCATTGCAGCTTGCAATGCACATATTGGATCAATCTCTGTTACCAAGACAATTGCTCCAAGAGCACTCAGACTTTGTGCAGAACCTTTTCCGACATCTCCATATCCAGCAACGACTGCCACTTTTCCAGCAACCATGACATCCGTTGCTCTTTTAATGCCATCAACCAATGATTCTCTGCAGCCATAAAGATTATCAAATTTAGACTTAGTAACAGAGTCATTGACATTGAATGCAGGGCACAAGAGCGATGAATCGTTGACCATATCGTAAAGTCTTTTGACACCTGTTGTGGTCTCTTCTGAGAGGCCTTTGACATCTTTCATCATTTCTGGATACTTTTTATGCATCAATCCAGTAAGATCTCCACCATCATCAAGAATCATATTGGGTGTCCATCCATTTGGACCGTGGATGGTTTGCTCAATGCACCACCATGCCTCTTCTTCTGTTTGACCTTTCCAAGCAAAAATAGGAATTCCCTTATTAGCTAATGCCGCTGCCGCATGATCTTGTGTAGAAAATATATTGCAAGATGACCATCTTATTTCAGCACCAAGTTCTATAAGGGTTTCAATCAGTACAGCTGTTTGAATTGTCATATGCAAGCAACCAGCAATTCTGGCGCCTTCTAATGGCTTTTCATTTGCAAATTCTTCTCTCAGGCTCATCAATCCTGGCATTTCAGTCTCTGCAATCTTGATTTCTTTCTCACCCCATTCGAAGAGGGAAAGGTCTGCTATTTTGTAGTCATTGACCATATCAATTTTATTTTCTTTTGCTGTTTCAGCCATAATTTTTCCTAATATAAATAGTTAAATCATCATTCGGGTTTAATTACAACCCAGATTGTTCTTTTAATGCATCAGATCTGTCAGTTTTTTCCCATGGAAATTCTTCATCTTCCCTGCCAAAGTGGCCATATGCAGCTGACTTTTCATAGATCGGCTGGAGTAGATCAAGCATATTCATGATTCCGTATGGAGTAAGATCAAAATTTTCATTTACCAAATGTACAATTTTCTCTTCAGAAACTTTCTCAGTTCCGAATGTTTTTACCCTCACTGAGGTTGGTTTCGCAACACCTATTGCATAAGAGACCTGAATTTCGCATCTGTCAGCTAATCCAGCTGCAACAATATTCTTAGCTACATACCTAGCAGCATATGCTGCAGATCGGTCAACCTTTGATGGATCTTTTCCAGAGAATGCACCGCCACCATGTCTCGCCATACCACCATATGTATCCACAATTATTTTTCTGCCAGTCAGGCCACAATCTCCCACGGGGCCACCAACAATGAAATTTCCTGTTGGATTAATGAGGTATTGCGTAGTATCTGATAAAAGCTCTTCTGGAAGTATTGGCTTAATGATCTGCTCCATCACTCCTGCTTGAATATCGTCCATTGAGACATCCTCGTCATGTTGTGTTGATAGAACGACAGTATCGATTGATTTTGGTTTGCCGTTATCGAATAGAATCGTTACCTGACTTTTTGCATCCGGTCTAAGCCAGCCAAGTTCTCCACTTCTTCTGACATCGGCATGTTTTTTTACTAATTGATGAGACAATTGTATTGTTGCTGGCATCAATTGTTTTGTTTCGTTGGTTGCATAACCAAACATTAAACCCTGATCTCCTGCACCTTGTTCTTTTTCGTCAGAGCGATCTACTCCCATCGCAATATCTGGAGATTGCTTGCTGATTGCTACTAAAACCTCACACGACTGATCATCAAACCCAAGCTCTTCTTTGTCGTAACCAATTCTTTTAATTGTTCGTCTTGCGATTGCCTCATAATCGACATTAGCAGTAGTTGTTATTTCTCCACCTAGAACAACCAATCCGGTTTTAACGAGCGTTTCCACAGCAACACGGCAGCCTTTATCTTGCTCAATAATTGCATCTAGTATTGCGTCTGAGATCTGATCTGCCATCTTATCAGGATGACCTTCTCCAACCGACTCAGATGTCATTAAATATGTTTTATTTGTCATACAAAAGTCTCCAATATCGCGGGAATTATATATGCATATAATCAATTTTAATAGATTGATAGAAAACTAGTTGCCACTTCATGATTCCTCATGGACAATAATACTTGTTTCAATGAACAAGAAAATCACAACAAATTAAGAGAATATTTTCAAAGCAATCCCATCATCAGTATTGAGAAGAAAAAATTAGCAGATTGCATAAGAGTTTTGTCGGCAGATGCTGTGCAACAGGCAAATTCTGGTCATCCAGGCATGCCAATGGGAATGGCAGACATTGCTGAGGTGCTTTGGAATGATCACTTAAAACACAATCCTTCAAATCCAAAATGGGCAGATCGCGATAGATTTGTACTTTCAAATGGTCATGGCTCAATGTTGCTTTATTCTCTTTTGCATCTGACCGGTTATCCATTGAGCATTGAGGATATAAAAAAGTTTAGACAATTTGGATCACACACTGCTGGTCACCCTGAGCTTGACCTGGATCTTGGGATTGAAACCACAACAGGGCCTCTTGGGCAAGGGATAACAAATGCGGTTGGCATGGCTCTGGCTGAGAGCATTTTGGCATCAAAATTTAATAAAGACGGCCATTCCATTGTTGATCATTATACTTATGTGTTTCTCGGCGATGGATGTCTGATGGAGGGCATTTCACACGAAGCCTGTTCGCTTGCTGGAACA
>Ga0114933_10001862_pt1 | contig 22816 bp, 17 predicted proteins | sample 4SBtaG_FD_89691 | JGI IMG/M metagenome (GOLD analysis project Ga0114933, IMG submission 89691) | Deep subsurface microbial communities from Kolumbo volcano to uncover new lineages of life (NeLLi) - 4SBTROV12_W25 metaG | ecosystem: Environmental > Aquatic > Marine > Volcanic | place: Kolumbo... | reverse complement strand
GTCGGTGCGCCGGTAATCCTTTGGAACATGTCAAATTACAAGGGTGACTTAGCATCCATTGATATGCAGCCTGTAGAGTCAAACTTTCATCAAGTCGCCGACCTCAAGTTTTCAATCGATGGCAGAAAGCTCGCAATTGCTTACGCACAGCGTGACGGTGTTTTCGGCGTCGACGCTAAGGGCGTATTGAACGTTGTAACTTTAAGTGACAATTCTGTTGTGGAATTCCCCGTACAACCAGACCTGATTTACGGTATTGATTGGAGTAAGTCGTCGCAACGTCTGGCGACCGCTGGCTTTGGTGGCAGGACCAAAATCTGGCGTGTGGATGGAGTCGAAATGTTGTCTCTCGACACTGGCCTGTCTAACCTTTTTAAAATCAAATGGTCGCCAGATAATAGATTGCTAGTTGCAGAGAATATTCATAAAGATACTGAAACGTGGGATATAGCCAATAGCTTGATAACAGCGGCACTCTCTGATTCGCCAGATCTTATCACGGCTTTAATTGAAAACTCCACTCGATTACCAGCCGAAGTTGCCGCCGCCATGCCTCGCGTATTGGCTAGCTCCGGTGAAACCCGAAAAGCATTACTGCTTTCACAAAAATTGCGAAAAGAGGGCGTTCAGACTCCATCGTATTTGGTCACACCGCTTAGCGTGCGGGATCCAATTTCTAACGAACAAGTACATACGCTCGTTGACGCAGCAAAGGTTCAGGACGACGTATCACCCTCTACCGAAACTCTGACGACCTTCGTCAATTCCGACGAGTTGTTAACTGTCCCTAACGGTCCGTCTAAGGATGAACAATGGACGACGTTACGGTCGCATGACCGTCAGATACAACTTCCAACGAATGCCAAACTTACCGCAAATACGCATAACTTCATCTCATTTACTGTAGAGGCTGGAGAAGCACAAACGGCTTACCTAACGTGCGGTGCTAAAGGTCGGATGTTCATTTGGCAACGTAACAAATCTAGTAATCAATTCCAGTTGTTATTCGAAACTCAAATTGAATCGGACGCAAACACGGCGGATTATATAATTCCCGTCGAATTAATAGCCGCATCTAACGAGATTTTAATCGACGTCTATTCTCAAACCGCAAATCCCGCACTGCAGTTGAGTTGGGAATGGAAATCTTCTTCTCTATTCGTCGATGCATATGCCGCAAATGACTATTCTCTGTTGAGAGAACTAATCGACTCCCCTGAACTTTCATCAAAGCTTAGAAACGGATCGCGTAGTAGGGTTTTAAATAACCTAGGCGAATATTCCCAGGCTCTGGACATTATTGAAAAAGATCTAACACGATCTCCCGCGAGTAACGATCTAAACCAGGCGGCAGCACAACTAGCTTATCGCTATGGTCACTTTGCAAAAGCCATATCCTACGCGGAGGACGCCTATAAAAACCGGCCGAGTAATACGAATGCAATGGCCTTGGGTAAGTATCTGACGTTTAGGAATGCAATAGACCTCATCCCTGTCACCAGTCAGTGGCAGATTCTTCATCCACGCCACGCTGGCTATTCAGATGAGGAACTCAAAACTCTTTACGATGTCTTCTCGACAAATGGGTTTGACACCACTGGATGGAATACATTCCCAGCGGGAGCGTTACTAAATGGTGTATCCACAAGCGGATACACCACTCATCCCCTTGGTAATCCAAATACAAATGCATCTTCGCCGTTGATGACGTTCAGTTTCGAAGTGGAAACAGAACTTGACGGAATTGTCTTAGAGACATGTCGTGCAAATGGATTTGTCGTTTACCTAGACGGAAAAGAGGTCTATCAATATAACGTGACAAAAGAACCAAGGTATTCAGCATTGGCGGAAGATAATACGACTTGGCGATTTTCTCCAGTTATATACTCCCTTCCAATTGAAGTGTCCCAAGGCAAGCACACACTTGGAATCTCGATCCATACGCGAGATGTCGGAGGCCTGGCGTACTTAAGGCATACGCGATTGATTGGCTTCACGTCTGCTATCCTAACCGACTCTACGGATCTTCCATCGGAAGTATTAACAGGGAAACTAATGTGGCAAGCCATTGCGAGGACTCAAGCGGATCGCGAACAAAATGAAGCCGCACTCGCACTCGTCGAGGACCCGTTTCTCCTACTTGAGAAGAGTAGTAATTGGCTTTGGGAGTTTGCGCCGGTTCTGGGGCATGCCGATCAAACGTTCGCCGACGCGATGATTCCTTTCTATTCTGCGATCGCTACGAATGATAGTAATCGATACATGAAGTTAACGAACTTTCTAATCGAAGCTGGAAGAAGCGACACGCTCTCACAAATTATCCATGAATGGCTAGATGAATACCCCGGCGACGGAGAGCTACAGTTTATGGCCTTACTATTAGCCTATGAAAACGATTCCGATGGCCTAGGAGATGAGGTACGTCGTAAATTCATCGAAAGTACGCTCGGTTCACCCAATAGCCGTCGTAGTGAGTTCCTTATAACTGCATTATGTGCACAACCTCTAAACGACTTAGAACGCCAGAACATGGAATCGTTGGTGGCGAGCATTTCGGATTCAGATATTTATCTAAACGCATCAAAATATCGCGTTCTACCTCATGCTTTGTTGACATATCGATTACACACGGAAAACGCAGACACGATCAACAAGATTGAAAAGATCCTTTCGTTACAACCTGGTCAGGAATCCATCGCGGCAATAAATTTAACCGATCATTTCCTGCTCGCCTATTACCACCACTTACGCGGCGACTCTGATAAGGCCATCAAGGCTTATTCAACGGGTGTACGACAACATGAGCTTGAGACGGCCGCCCGCAATACACGAATCGAAATAAAGGACTATTGCCTAGAGATCCTATACGAAAGAATACGAGTGGAAATTGGTACACTGATCGGCGCTGCAAACTAACGATCACGATATACTAGGGCAACGACTATATTTCCTTACGGAATGTTCCTCTTTCCGTCAGAGTACTCCAACACTCATTGGTAACCATATGGACGCTTTCATAGCAGTAACCATCTTTGCAACGGGCGCCATTATTGGCTTTATTGCAGCCAAAGTGTTGGCGTCCAAACAGTTGCCGCTGCTCATCGCAAACGCAAAAGCCGCCGTTGAAACAGAACTCGCCACGACAACTCAACAAGTCACTCACACGAACGAACAATTGAGCGAGGCATTGGTTCAGTTAGATCAACTGCAATCTATCCGTGATCAGTTTAATAAGCTTCAGGCTACTTATGATGAACACAAAAAGAGCGCCGACGAAAAACTCGACTTCCTAGAGAGCACTAAAAAACACCTTGAGGACCAATTCAAGTTAATTAGTAATGACGTAGCCAAAAGATCCCGGGAAGAAATAAAAACCCTCGCAGAAACGACGGTTAAACAAATCAAAGAGCGGTCCGAGGAAGATCTTGAAAAACGGACGAAGGCGATTGATGAGCTGGTTACACCGGTCAAGGATCAACTCACCAAAGTCAATGACAAGCTAGTGCAGTATGACAAAAACCGCACCGAAGCCTTTGGGAAACTAGATAAGGAACTTGAGCGAGTTATTCAAACATCCACGGATCTGAAAAGCGAAACCAGTCAACTCGTTGGGGCACTAAAGCGTCCTCAGGCGCAGGGCGAGTGGGGAGAATTGCACCTTAAGCGTGTCGTCGAACTCGCCGGCCTAACAGAACGCTGTGATTTTGATACACAGTACACCATCAAAACAGACGAAGGGGACTCACAACGGCCAGACATGGTCGTCCACTTGCCTGGAGATAAAATCATTGTCGTTGATGCAAAGAGTCCATCTGCTAACTTCACTCAGGCGATCGAAGCGGAAACCGACATCGAAAAAAAAGACCAACTGAAGAAGCATGCTCAGAGCGTTCGCAATCATGTTAAAACACTTACTCGAAAAGCATATTTCGAACAGTTTAATAACAGTCCCGAATTCGTAATTATGTTCATGCCGAGCGATGCACTGTACGCCGCTGCGGTTGAGCAGGATCCAGATATCGTCGCAGATTCAATTGCTGGACGTGTAATCATCGCTACGCCGACCACACTAATTGCATTGCTCAAATCAATCGCATACGGCTGGCAACAGGAAACCTTGGCGCAAAATGCTCAGGAGATTCAGGATCTCGGCAAAGACCTATATGCACGCGTGGCAACGTTGACAGAACACATTGTAAATATGGGAAAAGGCCTCGACCGCGCTGTAAACAGTTACAATAAAGCAGTTCGCTCCCTTGAATCTCGCGTATTAACTTCCGCCCGAAAATTCGATCAACTAGGCGTCGCTACCGGCAAAAAAGAAATAGCCGAAGTGCCCGTGATTGAGGTCTCGCCAAATACAATTAGCGCACCTGAATTAATTGAGCATCAAACAACCGACGATACCGAAGTTGGCCTCGATGACTAAGCCAGGATCTTCTCGATTACGCTCCCACTCACATCGGTAAGGCGGAAATCTCGACCTGCGTGATGGTAGGTGAGTCGTTCATGATCCAGTCCTAGCTGTTGTAATATCGTGGCCTGAATATCATGGACATGCGTGCTATCCTGCACTGGATGAAAGCCGAATTCATCCGTCTCTCCTATGTTGAAGCCTTTTTTAATACCGCCTCCGGCCATCCATACGGTGAACGCTTGTGGATGATGGTCACGACCCTTTGTCCGACTCAGCGTAGGATTGGTCTCCACCATCGGGGTCCGTCCAAACTCGCCACCCCACACGACAAGCGTCTCGTCCAACATGCTACGGCGTTTCAAATCCGTTATCAGTGCGGTCACCGCCTGGTCTGTATCGGCCGCACCGCTTTTTACATTACCCGCTACATTGGAATGTGCGTCCCAGCCGCTGCGATAGAGGCTGATATATCGAACGCCTCGTTCCACCATGCGCCGTGCCAATAAACAACTACGTGCAAACGATGCCCTTTCCGGTTCACAACCATAAAGAGCAATTGTTTCCTTAGTCTCGCTGGATAAGTCCATGAGTTCCGGAGCTGATAATTGCAATCGTGCTGCCATCTCGAAGCTGGCGATGCGGGTTTCGATTTCCGGATCCTTCAACTGTTGTAACATACGTTCATTGAGTCGCTTGATAAAAGCAATCGAGGCTCGCTGTGCGTTCTCTGTCACACCAGGTGGAGATTCCACGTTTAAGATGGGCGCACCTTGCTTTCGAAACATCACCCCCGTAAAAACCGTCGGCAAGAATCCACTAGACCAGAGCGCCGCCCCACCACTCAAACCACCACCAGTATTCATTACGACAAACGATGGTAGTTCTTCTGTCATTGAGCCAAGACCATAGGTCACCCATGAGCCAAGGCTTGGCCGGCCAGGTTGACCAAATCCGCTATTAAAAAAGATCTGGGCCGGGGCATGATTGAACTGGTCCGTATGTACTCCTCTCAGGATACAAATCTCGTCAGCAATCTTTGGTAGGTGCGGAAACACGTCAGAAATACTTTGTCCGCTATTGCCATGTTTTGCAAATTTAGCCTGCGGACCGAGTACGCCGGCGTTAGGTTGAATAAATGCATAGCGTTGGTCACCAATAATTGATTCAGGCAGAGGTTTCCCTTCCAGACGTGCAAGTGTTGGCTTATCGTCGAACAACTCGAGCTGACTTGGTGCACCGGCCATGAAGAGATGAATAACACTCTTAACCTTTGGCCGGAAATGAGGCGATTTGAGTACTAAGGGGTCATTCGGTTCGCTTGCGGTTACTTCACCCGCCAGAAGCCCGCCTAGAGCGATCTTGCCAATTCCGACACCACAATCCCCAAAGAATTGTCGACGCGCGGTCTCGCAATTGGATTGGCCGTTGTTGGCTGGAACGGGAATTGCATTTTTGTTGCTCATCGATATCAATTCCTAGTAATTGCCTCATCCAGAGAAAACATCGCACGGCTCACGAGTGTCCAGGCCGCAACCGCACTGATGTCATGGTGATCATCGCCGACTAAATCCTTTGCCAATTCAACGTCCCGTTGGAATTCCACCAATTGTTGCAAATAGAACGCGGCCGTATCCTCCAACTCCACCTTGTCTGGCTTTCGCCCCAACACCCGTAGAAACAATTCGACAATCTTATCCTGCTCATCACCCTCAGCCTGTGAGATCCTTTTCCCAAGCTGCTTGGCCGCGTCTACAAACATAACGTCATTTAGAAGCGTCAGCGCTTGAAGTGCAGAATTTGACCGTCCACGATTGGCCGCGCAACTCTCCCCGCTCGGGGCGTCAAATGTGGTAAACATGGCGAACGGTGTGGTGCGTTTGCTATATGTATAGATACTCCGTCTATAACGATCCTCTCCGGCACTAGCTTGCCATTTTGGCGTTCCGAAGGCAATGTCCGATATGCCGTCTGGCTGTGGTGGCCTTACCGGCGGACCATACATCTTGTTTGACAACACACCAGAGGCTAACAGAATCGAATCCCTGATTACTTCCGCATCCATACGGACTCGCACCATATGAGAAAAGAATTTGTTCTCGGGATCCAATGCACTTGACTTGTCGGATGCCACGGTTGATTGCTGATACGTGGCGCTCATGACGATCTGACGATGTAACCAAGCCATATTCCATTGATGAGTCATGAAATTGCTGGCTAAATAGTCTAATAATCTGGGATGCGTTGGCGCCTTCCCCTGGAATCCGAAATCATCTAACGTCTCGACAATACCACTTCCAAAGAAGGCCGACCACGCACGGTTCGCAACGACCCTCGCCGTAAGCGGATTCGTATCGCTTACTAACCACTCCGCGAAGTCGAGTGTGTTTGGTGTATCTCCTGTCTCAAGTTCATGCAAGAATTCCGGAATCCCACCGGACACCTCGTCCGACTGTTGGCGGAATTCACCACGAGGGTGGATAAATGTCGGCCGCGGATGATTCGATGGCCGCTCCTTCATAACTAAAGCACGTTGATAGGACGGCCTTTTTCTTAGGAGCTCAATTGTTGTTGCCTGCTCTTTTAGCTCTTCTCTGGCCATCAGAAATTCACGACGAAGCAGCCCACTCTCTAACGTAGTTAGTTGTTCAGGGGCCTTAGTCAAAAGGGCTTCTACTTCGGGCACCAATTCGTGAGCATCGACAGCCTTTTCTTCATTTGAAACAGACAAACGGAACTTGCCTAATGAACTTGAAAAGTGCCTGCCAAAATGAAGACGAATGTGCCATTTACCACCAGATATGGGCGTGGCAAATGACAGTAGCGATACATGTCTTTCACCGATACGGTCATTTACCGACCAACCGGTTTGGATATCACCATCAATCATTTGCAACGCTCCCGCTTCTTGGTTGCCGAATCTGTTTTTGGCATAACTGTGCGATGCTTCGTCAAATTTCACGGCTTTTCCATTAACCGTTAGTTCAAACTCTGTCAGAAAAAAGTTGCCAAGCGTTCCTTCATAAAAAGTCATGCCTGGACCGTATGATGGCAAACGTGCATCGGACAGGGCCTCTAGGCGAATCGCAGTGATACCATTCTGCTCTACATCGAAATCAAGATCGTAAATGTCGTGCTTCGTGCTATCTCCCGAGCCGAATATAATTCCTTCCCCCTCATGGGTCAGCAATGGCAAATTTGTTTTCATATGTCTTGGAATCAGTGTCGTCCACGAACGTACGCGGCCTCGCTGTTCCTTCAGCCATTCCGAATAAAGCGATTCAATTTCTGCAGCTTTTGCCCCTGCATTGTTTCCAGGCCAATTTGACTCCAATTGGTCAGCGAGTTCATCGGCTTTGACCTGTCTCTTCTCGTAATCCAACTCTAAATCTCTGTTGGGAATGTCCATCTCCGGTTCGTCTGTGTTATCCATTAATGCCATCATTTCGTAATACTCACGATGGGTAATGGGATCATATTTATGCGTATGACACTGAGCACAACCCGTTGTAAGACCGAGCCACGTTGTCCCGGTCGTTGCTACTCGATCCGCCATGGCATAGAAGCGAAATTCGAGCGGATCAATTCCGCCTTCTTCGTTTAGCATCGTATTCCGGTGAAAGCCTGTCGCAATTCGTTGCTCAACAGTAGCATTTTGCAGCATGTCACCTGCGATCTGCTCAATAGTAAATTGTCTAAATGAGATTCCTTCGTTGATCGAGCGGATTACCCAATCACGATAAGGCCACATTGGCCTATCCCGGTCCTTTTCATAACCGTTCGTGTCCGCGTATCGAGCGAGATCTAGCCACCGACGCGCCCATCGTTCTCCATATTCAGGCCGTCGCAACAGGGAATCCACTAACTGGCTATAACCGGATTGCTTAATCATTCCGTTGCTACCACTAATGCGCGGAACCCAGTATTCAATTTCCGCAGGTGTTGCCGGGATCCCAATCAAATCGATCGATACTCGTCTAATTAGTGTGTAGGGATCCGTAGCCGGCGAAGGCAAAAGCCCCTTTTCCCTCATCATCTCATGGGTAAAAGCATCAATCTCATTATTTCCCCAGTCGATGTGTTCTGGGATCTCCGGAGATTCAATCGGCTCAAACGCCCAGTGCAACTCCCAATTAGCCCCCTGACGCAACCAGTCTCGAACAAGTGCAATTTCGTTCTCTTCCAGCGTCTTATCAAATTCTTCAGGGGGCATTTTTACCGCGGGGTCGTGTGATGTGATCCGCCGCCACAATTCAGCACCACGTCGTTTGACGACTGACCCCAATCCTGATTCTGTGTCTAGACGCAACTCTGATTGCCTCGCGTTCTCGTCCGGTCCGTGACACTCAAAACACTTATTACTGAGGATCGGCCTGATATCCCTACTAAACGAAATGCGTGGTGCTTTGGCGGACACCGAATCCATAACGCCAGTCGCACTACAAATGAATGCGACAAGTGAGAGAATTGGAGTTAATCGCATCATCATTCCGCCAAGCTAGGATCTTCTGCTAGTAAGATTCGCTTAATCGCTTCCATATGTGAATTACTTTGTTCTCGACATACGGCTTCGATTTCTTTGCACGTCTCGAATGCCATGTCATCAGCAATAAGTTTAAGTGGCTTTCCACTCGACATGGCAACCAGTTGCAATTCACAGGTGCGCTCGAGGTAATACAAGTCGTCGAATGCGTGAGCGATACAGCTGCCAGCGACAATTACTCCATGATGTTCTAAAAACAGAATCCGCTTATTGCCAAGAGCCGTGGCCAATCGATCACCTTCATCCTTGGCGTTGGCTACACCGTTGAATTCGCGATCGTACGCCACATCGTTGAAATAACGCAACGAGTTTTGGCTGCACCATTGCAACTGTCCATCCTCTATACAACACAATGCCGTTGCATGCGGCATATGTGTGTGCATCACGCATTTTGCCTTGGAATTATTTGAGTGAATTCGTGAGTGAATATAGAACGCTGAGGGCTCAATGGCATGTTTCCCATCGACCACATTCCCATCCACATCGACTGTGATAATGTCACTGACACGTATTTCCGACCAGTGAATTCCTTGCGGATTCAGTAAGAACAGGCTCGGATCAGATGGATGAACAACGCTGTAATGGTTACAGATGCCTTCTGAAAGGGCTAATCTATCAGACCATCGCAGCGCTGCAGCGAGCTCCAGTTTTTGAGTAAAGAGTATATCCGAGTTAGTCATTGCTATAAGCGATAGTTCAAGAGCACAGAGAAATAACACCTCTATGATAGGGCTATTTTGCGCCTATATATACGATGATGCGACTAAGTATCTCGCTCGTATTCCTTTAAGAACCCTCTGAAAAGTACGAGGTGTTCCTCTTCTGAGCCAAGCAATGTGATACACATATCCTGTGTCACGTAGTCAATTCCGTCAGTTACCTTAATGATTTGGTTGTAAAGAGCACAGGCTCGTTCCTCACTATTGATAACGCCTTTGATTACTGCAACGACATCGCACGTATCATCCGGTGGCTGGACCTGGCTACCGAAATCGAGGCTTCCCGATCCAGGGACCAGCCCGCCGATTTGCTTGATTCTGGCAGCCAAAACCTGAGCATGGCCTATTTCTTCCTGAATATCACCCGCGAGTGCTTTCTTAATTTCTTCGGCACGTACTCCATCGAGGTTAATACTGTTCGCAAGATAATTTGCGACGGTCTCTAGCTCCATGCTGTAAGCTTGCTTCAGAAGATCAATTATTTCTTCTCTGTTAGACATAAAACTCTCCGATGGTGGATTTTCACATAAATGAATTGCATTGCTGGCAACTGCTCGCCCGTTGCCAAGGCTAAGAGGTTAGTATTCCTATAGTTTCACGTCAACACGATCTATATGGTGGATAACTAGAAACCCCAAAGTTCCTTCGCATTTAATCCTAGATACTTGCGTTTATCTAGTGCGCTCATGAACTTGAATTGTCTCTCTACCAATTCAAGTTCCATCTTTAACGTTGGCCGTTGAAATTCCGCCCGAGTCGCGCCCGGGTATCCCGTGCCCCACAACAACCTGTCCGCGCCAAATGCCTGATAAACCTGCTCAAGGTAGGTCATTGCCTCTTCAAACGGATATGTTTTTGACGGTGAAACGGAAGTCAGGTCAGTCACCTTGACCCAAACATTATCGTGGATGGCGAGCGCTAACAGACGATCCAGTTGTTGTTGAGCGTCGGCATCAGCAAGATCTATTTGACTTACATGATCAACAATGACTTTCGCATCTGGATAGCGGTCAAGCATCATACCAAGGCGAGGTAATTGCCTGTTGTGAATAAACATATTGAATACCGCGCCGAGCTTCTCTGCTTTGCGCCAAAGCTTATGATGTGCTCGACTAGTAATCCATTCGTCTCCACCGTTCGCGCCATCATGATAATAGATCGGACTAAACCGCATGCCTACCAAACCGTGTTCACTCATCCAGTAATCTAGCTTGTCCGCAACCTTCGGATCTTGCGGATCGATGAGTCCATGTCCCTTAAACCGGTCCGGAGCCTGAGCCACAGAATATGCGGTATATGTGTTATCCCATCCATGAAAAATCGTCTGCACGATCACAGCATTTGATACGTTATTGGCATCAAGATCCTGAATTAAGCGTTCAACCGTGGCCGGATTCTCAGGTGGTTTAATCTTTGCACCATAGGGATGTGCAAATGGCCAACGATTCAAATCACCCGACCATGTGTGCATATGCGTATCAACAATAATGGAATCGTCATCTGCATTGGCGCTAGCTAATTCTGAGTTCGCCAAGTGCGCGGCAGCTCCAACCGCTGTCAACTTTAAGGCCTGTCGGCGGTTAATGTGATCCACGGGTATTTTCTCCAGGTATCAATTAGTTTTTTTTAACGGCTTCAATAATTATACGAGCATATCTCGACTGCCGTGGGTCACCGTACACATTGAATCATTATCCCTGCAGTTCTCTTATGACACTCTAAGGGACATAACCGCTGAGCTAACTTGCTCTTCACAATAGAATTCTTTAGAAACCGATTGAATCGTTTGACCATCCAAACCACGGTCACTCTTGTTGAAATCTAATTTGGTTATGGCACACACGCTTGCGAAACACTCTCAGACTATCTTCGGAACAATTGCAGTGGTCTTCGGTAACGCACTGCAGCAGTAATTGGAAATGGCAGGACGGTCCTGACAGTTAGATCATGCATTAACGGATTTTCAATCCACCGATTAGTCCTGATTCGACCCAACCGTGGAAGATACACTGCTATCAGCAGAGCAGTTAAAGAAAGTGGGGGTGACAGGAATCGAACCTGCACGTCCTAAGGACACTAGATCCTAAATCTAGCGCGTCTGCCAATTCCGCCACACCCCCAAGTGTTTTAGAACCCTTAGTTTATAGCCTAAATGGCACTTTTGACAAATAGCTCACCACGTCGAAATACAATCGTCACTAAAAGAAGTTTTGTTCGGACCAATTACGCACCTATTCATCTATAAGTGTGCCAACCAATCCCCATTCAGGCATACCCTCAACCCAATATTGATCCACTTTCGTCACTTGTCCAATTTGAATCAATCCACTTAATTGCTCCATCGACATTGGGCCAAAGCCCTTGTCACGCTTCATGATATAAATTCCAGACACTCCAGCCATTGATTGAGATCCCACCGGTTGAGCGGTGGTCGCCATGTGTGAACCATGGCTCATATACTCTTCATTGCCCGTTCGCCGCACAAAAGATTGATCCATTCCACCGGTCAAGGGCTGCGCGAATTGTTGACCAGCCTCACTATCCGCAGGATTAATCGTCGTTGCTTGCCGATTCATCTGCAGGTCATGCTGATTTGCAGTTTGAATCATTCTCTGATCCTCGTTACTGACCGTTTCGAACTCAGCGATACCCGTTTCCTCCTTCGACAAAACGTTTCCGACCAGTGCAAAGCCGATAAAGCCAACCACACAAATCAACCCTAATGGAAAAGAGTATAGAAAAGGCTTGCTCAATTCGGATGGACTTATGCCAAGTAACCTTGCCGCGTCGGCTTCGCTAACCTCGTAATAGGTATCTTCTTCGTAAGTGCACCATTGACCACTCCACGACCAGAGATCGAATATCCAAAGCACGCCAACCGCCTGACAGAAGTAACCTACTCGTTCATTTGGGCCGTAACCGGGAGTGCCCACACGCGCCGGCGGTCGGTGCATAATTTCGCCCACGTCTTTAATGTCATCGCCATAAGTAATCAGCATCAGACCACGACCTCGACGTGCCTGCGCTTCACCGCTGGTCTCCACCATTACTGTGGCAACTACGATGGCAATTAACGTGAATTTAAGAGTGGACTTTATCATCCCGCATATTCCTCCGACTTACTCAGTTCCGAACCGTTCGGAAAACACGTTCTTGACTGCATCAATACCCATCTTTAGACATCTCACGCCATTACCCATTGTTGGCATTTGGCATCCTAGTCCGACGGCTCGTTCGCAAAACTCCGAATCCGTGACAACAGCGCCCCAGGCCTTGCCAGTGTTCTTGCAGGCTGTGGCAACCCGCTCGATCGCACCCCACAATTCATCACTATGAAACTGCCCCACAACACCCAGTTGCATTGACAAGTCACTCGGGCCAACAAACAACATGTCGACTCCGTCTATCGCAGCAATTTGCTCTGCCTCATCAAGCGACTCAGCCGTTTCTATTTGAATCGCTAAAAAATTTCTGTCATTTGCTGTAGTGACGAATTCCGCTGGCGGCTGCGACGCATAGCCAGCATCAAACCCACCTGTATTTAAACCTCGCATGCCTAGCGGTGGAAATTTCGCCCAGGAAGTAAATTCCTTTGCTTGTTCTGCAGTGTAAATTTGGGCAGCCATCACCCCGCCTGCGCCTAACTCCAGATATTGGGTCACTTGGCTATAGCCGGTTGGTGCCATTCTTACGAAGCAATCCAAACCGTGCGACCGACCTGCCGCGGCACAAGCGTAAACTGCAGTTGAAGGGCTACTGACATGCTCCTGATCTATCCAAAAGGCCTGGTGCCCCCCGGCAAAGGCAAACATTTCAACAACGGTTGGATCGGTGAACCTACCCACTGCAAATGTATTGATGACTTCGCCTGCCTGCAACATCTCTTTTATCGTACGCATGTTCTGTTCGAATCTCTTTAGTTAGTTGGTATTGATACGCGTTCTGGCGGATGTAATTTCAAATTCTAATAAGAAATTATAGACGATTTGCGTCGGACGTTATGCTTGCTCTATGAGTTATTCACGCCACTGCAATTGCGTTGTCACGAAGAAATCGCTTTTGTTTCCAGAAGTGTACAAAATCGATTAAAACATGGTGTTGATCTTCCTCACGTTTTAAGGATTGTGGAAACTGATGCCAGATATATATCGATGCGAATGTATACCTCTTGAAGGGCACCAGGTGTCCTTTCGACATAACGGTGTCGAGGCGTTTCGTTGGAACTTCGGGGATCAATACACACGTCCATTCTTTCATCCTGTGAATGGCCCCTCTGGTTCAAATCTGGTCCGCATCGGACACCCCGGTGCGCCTAACCATGATCACCACCGCGGTATTTGGTTCGCTCACACACATGTCTCCGGTGTTAACTTCTGGGCGGAGGACGGAGAGGGTCGTATTCGGCAATCAGAATGGCTCGTTTATGAGGATGGGCCGTCAACCGCGCGAATGGGTGTGAGATTACAGTGGCATGACGGCCACGACGCGGCCGCCTTATTAACGCAAGACGTGATCACGACATATCAGCCTCGCGAAAACGGGGAATACACAATCACGATCCAATCGAGGCTGACACCAACTGCCGAACAACTAGAGCTCGGTCAAACCAACTTTGGGCTATTGGCCGTACGTGTCGCAAAATCGATATCAGAACACTTTGGCGGCGGAACGCTTACAAACTCCGCATTAAAACAAGGCGAACCCGCGATCTTTGGAAAAGCAAGCGAGTGGATGGATTACAGTGGTCCTGTCCGCGGCGAAAATGGAATTGCGAATGAAGGGCTCACCTACATAGAGCATCCTGACAATATTAGCTATCCGTCCAAATGGCACGTCAGAGAAGACGGATGGATGGGCGCTTCCATTTGCCGAGACAACGCAGTTCTGATTACCCGAGACGCACCGCTCGTGACACGTTATCTCATCTACGTCCATTCAGGTAAGCCTGCTGTTACAACGATTAAAAACCTACAGGAAGAGCTCGCCGAGCAACCAACGCTTGAGGTCGTGCGCGGAACAAAGAGGCATACACAATACGAAATTGTCGAAAACGCTTAACGATTACTAGGCGACTTAAAGGAAGTCGCATCTAAAATCGGCGCCGCGCCGGTAACACGGACCCGGGATTGCTCCATGGCATTAAAGATAAAGGGCGGTATTCCGTTACGATTCCACTCCAGGATTTCATCAGTCGTAAGCGAATCGGAAATGCCGCGACTGTAAATCTCTCGCTCGACGGATGACGGTTGCTTACCTTGTCGCACGATCATGTCGAGGACCTCTGCAGTTGTTAGAGGCGTCCCGCTCGAATAACCGTCATTGACCGACACCGATTGAGATGGTGGATTGTCGGCGGTCGGATAGGAAACAATGCCGTTCAGTCGCAACTGGCGGTCACTGTATGCAATCAGGTGCGTTGAGAATCCCATCGCTGCGATCTCGTTTCGCTGATGGGTATCAAAAGGTTTGACCGGTGGATTGTCTCTCATAAAACGATAAATACCGTTATTCGATATACCGGCATCATCCATTGCAGCGATTGCCTCTAGCGTAATTGGTCGCCCATCGTGCGGGCGAAGTTTATCCCGATTCACGTTTCTTGCCAACGCATCCCACGCGCGTTCAATCGTGGTTTCACCAACAGCTCCGGCTGTGTAACCGATCCATGTCTCAGCCACGGCCAACGGGAAGCTTACCATCGGTATTGCCCAACCACCGGCCATGATTTGCGTAGTACCCACGGCAATGCCTACACCACCGCCTGCGATAGCCCCCCAACGTGTAGCTTGCGCTGGGTTGTCCGTTAACACACCAAGCGTTGACACCTTGCCTTCGACATAATCTTCAATCGTATGCGGATCACCCAAGCTATTTACAGAGTTGCAGCCCATAACGGCTACAGTCAGCATAAGTAAAAGCAACTCGTTGAGACCGCCGAGCTTATTAATAAATTGCTGGGTTGCCATTCTTTGCAATATCCTGCCGCATTAAACGATCAAAGGCATATTTAACGTCAGCACTATATTCAAAATTAACTAGGCGAATCGCTTCTTCTCGCGTTGGTTTGGTCGTGCCATATCGTTGCATGTGCTCTACCACGGCCGCGCGTGCAATATTTCGCTCTTTAAATGCTACGAGGTCACCTACACGCACTCTCGGGTCCTGCCGTTTCGCAAGTTCGTCTAAATAGCCTCGCTTTATCGTTGCCTGTCGCATTGAATCAGCAATCATTGCTGCATTGATTCCCCACACTAGACCAGCGGCGCTCGTTACAGGCGAGACCAAAATCAACCCTGCAAGAGCAGTCCCACCACTGCCGACAGCGATGGCAATGGGCGCCGCAAAGCCACCCACTACACCTGTGGATCCATAAAACAAACGATTAGGTGTAACGTCCCAGAAACTCGCGTTGTCCAATTCATGTTTCAACTCCGCGCCGGTTACGCGGTCTGAGTCTCCATGGAGTCCTGCGAACCAACCAAACGACAAATCACTCACAGGCCTGTTTGCCATCTCCTGCGGTACCTTGCATCCTGTGGTTGCCGACGAAATTGCAAATACTATCGCCAAAACTGCTCGCGGAAGCGAATGTCTTACCGTTCTTCTCATGTCATACCTGGTCTAATTCTGAATCGTCACGCCCCATTGTGCCCGTCCATGAGGTAGGGGTTGCCGGTAGTAAATGCCCGCATTCGAGGAATTACGATATGCAGGCTGGTGATAAGACCGTTGAATTATCACAGGATCTCTCGAGACCCGGCGTGACGGGGGCAATTCACGTGCAGGTGGAGTTTGATAGGCCTTAATTACATCACTAGAGACGTTCCGTCTGGTTAACGTAATAATGTCTTCGGTTGATAACTGTTCCCTCACGCCATTTTGTCGGATCGTCGCGATGATTACATCATCCGCGACTCCAGCGTCCGACAATTCGAGTAGTTGCGAAATTGTTACGGCTCGGGCCTCAGCACTTGCATATGCCTCTGTATAGTATCTTTCCTGAGCAATCTCTTGTTGGTCCATATCCTGTCCAATTAGATTACCAGCCACCATTCCAGCCATGGTTCCAATCACGGCGCCTTTTCCCGCGTTACCGGTTTGTGCACCGATCATTGTGCCGGCAACGGCACCCGTGGCGCCGCCGACTGCGGTACTTCTCTCTGCGTGTGAATTTGCACCACAACCACAAACGGAAAGTACCGCTACTAAACAGAGCAGTCTCGAAAAAGCGCGCAACATATTTTCCCCGCATAAAGACAGCTTTCGTCGCGAGCGCGACTTCAAAGCGCGATAATGGCAGGATTAAAAAAGCTGGTCAACCCGAAATTAGTTATCTCCAGCAACGGCCATTCGCAGGCTATAGAAACTGCTGCGTGCGGTGATATAGAGTGTTTTCCGATCCGCACCGCCAAATACTACATTGGCTGGTGATTCCGAAGTTTCTATTTCACCAAGGTAATCGCCCTTCGGCGAATATACTTTTACACCACCACTCGTCAGATATAGATTTCCCTGTTCATCTATCGTCATACCGTCAGAACCACTCTCACAGAACACCTCTCGAGGTCCGAGTTTGCCTGGACGCTTAATTGCATATCGATAGGTCTTATTATCCCCGGGGTCGGCGACATATAGATATTTGTTGTCCCCCGTGCCGATAATGCCATTCGGTTTTACCAGGTCAGTGAGAATTCGGTTTACACGTTTTTTAGTATCGATGTAGTAAACGTGAAAACCAGGCTGTTCGAGGCCTTCCATATCTCCATAACGAGGATCAGTGAAATAGACACCGCCAACCTTATCAGGCCATAGGTCATTCGGGCTATTGAGCTTTTTCCCATTACATTCACTCGCAATGACCTCAATCTCGCCCTGCTTGTTCATTGCAGTGACTTGTCGATTCCCCCCCTCACAAGCGAGCAATCGACCATCGGATAAATAGAACAATCCATTTGCGCGCCCCGTGTTTTCCCGCAGCACGCTAATTTTTCCGTCTAGCGACCAATGGTGGATACGGCTATTTGGAATATCCGCAAAGACGACGCTGCCATCCGCGGCTACTGCGGGCCCCTCGGTAAATTGAAACCCAATCGCCAAAGTCTTTATTGTTGCATCTTTTGCAATTAACGAATCTAGCGTTTGTGCATCTGACTGACCGCAAAGGGTAACTACTAGACAGATTGTTGTGACGAAGCGTTTCATATATGCGAGATTTTCTATAAAGGGGGATAATGATTATCAACAGCGCCGTTTATATCCTAAAATGCGGGCATATTACAGCAGTCGTAACTGACTCGACCTCCATATCCTTTCGGAAACACTAGACGATACCATGCCCGCCCCTGCAGATTTTCGCGATAAACTTTTGGCCGGCCTGGGAGGCCACTGGCCGGACAAGTGTCCACTCAAACCCAAGGTCACAGATTCTGTCCAAAAAGACGGGTATCGACTGGAAACTCTGACTTATGAGGCTGAGCCGAGTGACCCCATCCCAGCCATTCTTTTGGTTCCCGATCACGCATCCGCGGACGACCCGCGTCCGGGGATTTGCATATGGCACCAACATAATGGGCAGTGGAATCTGGGGAAGTCTGAGCCAGCAGGATTGGCCGGCAATCCAATGCATCACACAGGGGTCGCACTTGTCAAACAGGGCTATGTGGTACTCTGTCCGGATGCGTTAGGTTTCGAGGAAAGGGAAGCGCCCTATAAACTTAAGGGCGGACAATTAGAGCGATATCTATTCCTTAAATACGTGGTCGATGGAAAGTGCATGGCTTGGAAAAACATTCTCGACATGCAGCGAGCCGTTGATTTCCTATCCAGCCGTGAAGAGGTCGATAATAGCGCACTGGGATGCTACGGTCACAGCATGGGCTCAACCCATACGTGGTTAGTGGGGCCTTTTGAGCCGAGGCTCAAAGCGTTAGTTGGCAATTGTTGCTTGCCTACCTACGCAGCCATTCACGACACACCATTACTGCATTGCTTCCCGAATTTTGTACCCGGCATCCATCAGCATGGAGATACCCCGGATATCGCTGCACTCATTGCACCACGGGCAATGCATCTAAATTTTGGCGAGAAAGACGGCGGGAGTCCTATTGAATATGTCAAAAAGGGCCTGCCCGTAATCGAGCGAGCTTATGAATCCATGCACGCTGAAGACAAATTCAGTTATTTTATTGAGGAAGGCGTCGGACATGTGCTCAGTGAGCAAATGTGGGAATTGACGCTTTCATTCTTTGACCGGCATCTCAAAGGTGAGACAAAATAATTAGCTCAAGCTTTGTTTGCGATAGCACGTTCAACAGCTTCGCCCATGTCCGCTGGGCTTTGTGCCACCTCGATGCCCGCAGCTTCTAACGCCTTCACCTTTTCTGAAGCGGTTCCCTTACCACCGGAGATAATGGCACCTGCATGTCCCATTCGTTTTCCAGGAGGGGCCGTTTTTCCGGCGATAAACGCGGCAACCGGTTTAGAAACATGTTCTCGCACGTATTCTGCGGCCTCTTCTTCGGCCGTTCCACCGATTTCACCGATCATCATAATTGCTTCAGTTTGATCATCGGCCTCATATAGTTTGAGCAGGTCAATAAATGATGTGCCTACGATTGGATCGCCGCCCAATCCGACACAGGTCGATTGACCGAAGCCACGATTTGACGTCTGCCAAACCGCTTCATAGGTTAATGTCCCACTTCGACTCATAATCCCAACTTTACCAGGGTTGTGAATATAGCCGGGCATAATTCCGATCTTGCATTCACCGGGTGTAATAAGGCCCGGGCAATTTGGCCCGATCAGGGTCGCACCAGAAGCGCGAACCGTTTCATAGACTCTCACCATATCCAAGACAGGTACGCCCTCGGTGATTGCGGCGATGACCTCGATGCCCGCGTCAACCGCTTCGAGGATTGCATCGGCGGTGAAAGCAGCTGGGACGAAGATCATCGTCGCATTTGCGCCTGTTGCATCAACTGATTCTTTGACGGTGTCAAACACGGGTAGGCCTTCGAACGTTTCACCACCTTTACCAGGTGTGACCCCACCAACCAGTTGCGTTCCATAATCGCGACAACCAATCGTATGAAAGCCACCGCTTTTACCTGTGATGCCTTGGCAAATGACTTTCGTATTTTTATTTATCAGGATGCTCATCTGTTTACTCGTTATTTGGCGAAACGCCCGGTTATTGTCTAGCTTGCAAGTTTATAATTATCAGGTGGTTAGCCCACAGCAGCGACGACTTTTTCCGCCGCGTCCGTTAAGTCCGTTGCCGTAATTAGCTCCACGTCACTTTCCTCAAGAATCTTTCGGCCTTCTTCTACTTCGGTGCCTTCGAGCCTGACGACTAACGGCACGCTGAAACCAACCTCTCTTGACGCCTCAACAACCGCATTTGCAATCGTTGTACATCGCGCGATACCACCAAAAATATTGACCAGCACCGCTTTTACATTCGGGTCGGACAGGATAATTCGGAAGGCCTCTGTAACTTGTTGAGTGTTTGCTCCACCACCTACATCGAGGAAGTTTGCGGGTTCTCCACCATGCAACTTGATGATGTCCATGGTGCTCATCGCTAACCCCGCTCCATTTACAAGGCAGGCAATGTTTCCGTCAAGCTTGATAAAACTTAATCCCGCTTCGCTTGCACGAACCTCTGCTGGTTCTTCCTCACCGATGTCTCGCAGTTCTGCGATCGCCGGATGGCGGTACATCGCGTTGGAATCAAAATTCACCTTAGCGTCCAGTGCGACAAGTTCGCCGTCAGCTGTAACAACTAATGGATTGATCTCCATCAAACTGCAGTCGAGTTTGACGTAGAGGGCACAGAGGCTCGTCATGAATTTCACCGCACTTCGTACGCTGCTACCGGTAATTCCCAACTGCTTGCAAATCTTTCGCACTTGGAAAGGCTGCAAGCCAAAATGTGGATCAAAGTGTTCTTTGTGGATTAACTCGGGAGTTTCTTCTGCGACTTTTTCGATCTCGACGCCACCTTCAGTGGAACACATCAATACCGGCAGTTTGTTTCCTCGGTCCAATACAATACCTAGGTATAACTCGCGGGCGATATTACATCCCGCTTCTACTAATACCTGATTAACTACAGACCCTTCCTCTCCGGTTTGTATCGTCTGCAGGCGATTCCCCAGCATGTTAGCTGCAGCTGTGCGTGCTTCATCAGCACTTCGAACCAACTGTACACCATGCTGCTCCGGGCACTCTAAAATCGTACCTTTACCACGACCGCCAGCGTGTACTTGTGCTTTTACTACTGCTATTTCGCCACCGAGTTGTCCGTAGGCTACGGCCGCTTCGTCCGCAGTCGTTGCTACGACATTCTCTAAAACTGCGATCCCTGCGTCATCAAATAATTTCTTTGCTTGGAATTCGTGTATTTTCATACAGCACCGTCTATCCGGGTTAAGTCAGGTCGTTTCATGCCGATGTATATATCTTGGCCGCTTAAAAACGATTCGCGTGCTCAGGCATCTTGACCTATTTGTTAGTGTCAATTGCCAAGGTTATCGAATTTTCAATTATCTACAAGTATACGTGTGACACTTATAAAGGTATCGCTCGCCGGGCAGTTTAACTTACACGCAAATGGCGTGACCCCAACGGGAACGTTTAGAAGGCATGTACACAAAGCAAAACCATCAGCACTGACGGCAGACGCATCTTTCCCTTTCCTGTCGCCGTCATTTTTTCAAGGCCTTAGTAACATAGAATCACCATTGGACCGGCGACTCCATGCTTTATCCGTAATATGGTTTTCTTGAATATTTGGGACAATTCAAACCCAGTTTACAAGCTCTTAAATCACCCTTAGCTCCTTGGGTGCATAGCCAAAAGTTTCTTAGAGGCACGGCCCAACAAAAAAGAATGCATTTTCTATGCAGAACGCTATGATATATGAGGTCGTCATCGCTGCGAATGCGAACGGCCGCCTACCGATCTTGCAGCCTTGCCGGATTACATTCCCCATACTGCCGCTTACGTTCGCCTCAACACTGCGAAAGAAAAGCGACCGACCACAACGCCCTCCAATCAAAGCGACACGAGAGCCTTAGCACTCGTTGTTTAACACCATGAGCATGCGCATCCTGATAGCAGATGATCACCCGACAGTAATCGCGGGCATCAAAAGCATGTTACTCCCATCCGGCTTAGAAGTGATCGGTTCGGCACCTTCCGGTCAAATCGCTCTGGATTGCGTTGAGAAAGATCACCCGGATGTTGTGTTGCTAGATGTCAGAATGCCAGGATTTGACGGCATCGAAACACTTCAAATTCTTCGAGAACAGTATCCAGCAACAATGGTGGTTATGCTCTCGACCTATGACAATCCCACATATATTGCACGCTCCATTACACACGGTGCCTATGATTACCTTTTGAAGAGCGCGGCGAGTTTGGACATTCTGGCATGCTTATCTCGAGTCGAGCAACGTGTGCAACCTGCCTACACCAGCTTATTCAGCATCTACAAACGTCTCATGGCACGGCGACGGGACAAGGGCACGACGCCCTTTGGACTAACTAATCGCGAAGTCCAAACGTTGCGCCACCTTGGGTTAGGGCTCAGCAACCGCGAAGTCGCGATTTCATTGGGAATATCAATTGAAACCGTAAAAGAACACGTACAGAGCATCCTCCGCAAGACAAATGCAACAGATCGCACTCAGGTTGCCGTGTGGGCCGTCAAACAAGGATTTACAGATCCATATCAGTACGCGTAAACACGCCTACGAACTCTAAACATCGCTCCTACGCGATCGTGCCCTCGGATGTGCTTTCTCATACGCCTTTTTAAGATTCGCAGTACTTAGATGTGTGTATATCTGGGTCGTAACCAGACTCTTATGACCTAGTAATTCCTGCACACTGCGAATGTCGGCCCCCGCATCAATTAAATGCGTAGCAAACGAATGTCTAAGCGTATGGGGCGACGTTTGTTTTTCAAGCCCGGTCTGTGATAGGTATTTGTCGAGCATGCGCCGAATGCTACGAGTCGACAGGCGTCCACCAAAGCGATTAACAAACACCGGCATACCAGTTTCATCTTCAACCGCATCTTCTGGACGCAGCGCCAACCAACCTTGAATAGCATCGACAGAATACGATCCC
>Ga0114933_10001861_pt1 | contig 22822 bp, 19 predicted proteins | sample 4SBtaG_FD_89691 | JGI IMG/M metagenome (GOLD analysis project Ga0114933, IMG submission 89691) | Deep subsurface microbial communities from Kolumbo volcano to uncover new lineages of life (NeLLi) - 4SBTROV12_W25 metaG | ecosystem: Environmental > Aquatic > Marine > Volcanic | place: Kolumbo... | reverse complement strand
TGCTCTACGCCATGAATAAGAACCGCATGGCTCGTGCGAAAGATGACATCTTGATCACAGCACCCGGCCCGATTAATCGTGGTGTCGAAATAACGCCAGATGTGGCTGACGGGCCGCATTCGGTCATTTTAAATCAGGTAACAAATGGAATCGCAATACGTATGGCAGTATTACGCCTACTAGCCAGCCAACAGTAAAACCAACTTCAATTTCATACAAAACACCATCACTCCCATGTCACTACTGATCAAAAACGGACGCATTATCGACCCAAGCCAATCGCTTGATCAGGTCGCTGACATCCTCGTTCAAGACGGTAAAGTGACACAGATTGGTGAGGGACTCGACGATTCCAACGTAGAGCAGGTGGTGGATGCCCAGGACATGGTCGTCACGCCGGGCTTAGTAGACATGCACGTGCAGTTGCGTGAACCTGGTTTTGAAGAGGACGAGACCATTGAATCGGGTACGGCAGCTGCACTCGCCGGAGGCTTCAGCACGATTGCATGTATTCCAAATACCGATCCACCGATTGATACGCAGGCCGGTGTCGAATTTGTACGGCAAAAAGCATCTCGCGCTCGAAACTGCAATGTCTACGTGATCGCTGCCGTCAGCAAGAATCGCGAAGGCGAAGAACTGGCAGAAATGGGAATGCTTGTGGAAGCCGGAGCCGTTGGATTCAGTGACGCATGCAGCCCGATCCACAGCACCGATCTGTTTCGCAGAGCGCTTGAATACTCACTGATGTTTGACAAGCCAATCCTTAATCATCCCGAAGTACCGGAATTGAGCCAGTCCGGCATGATGCACGATGGATCCATATCAAACGTCCTGGGAATCGGTGGATTGCATCCGGATGCAGAAGAGGTCATGACAGCACGTGACTTGCGTCTGGCAGAATCAACCGGTGGCCGACTGCATCTGATGGACATCTCTACGAGCGGAAGTGTGGAGATTATCCGAAGAGCAAAAGGACGGGGCGTGCGGGTCACAGCAGAGTGTCCGATAGCAAACCTGATACTCACCGATGATACCCTTCGCTCTTTTGACTCAAACTACAAAGTGAATCCACCCTTGAGAAGCCAGCAACACGTGGACAGCTGTCTAGAGGGAATCAGGGACGGCACCATCGATGTCATCACCAGTGCACACACACCACGCGCGACAGAAAAGAAAATGACGGTTCTGGATCGGGCACCGTTTGGCATGGTGAATCTCGAGACGACGCTTGCCCTAGTGATCACCAAACTTGTCTCCACTGGAGAACTACAGTGGTTAAATGCCATCGCTGCCTTGAGCACCAATCCAGCACAAGCACTTGGGATTAAAAAAGGGACACTAGCAGTCGGTGCCGATGCAGACATCACGATCATCGATCCAAACATCTCCTGGATCGTCGACGTGACTTCTTTTAAGTCACAAAGCCAAAACTCTCCCTTTAACGGAGAGCAACTGACGGGCAAGGCACGTCAGGTATTTATTAGCGGGGAATTACGCTACGAGTTATCCTGAGTTACATGTCACGGATTTCATCTTGTAGCGCGCTAGTCATAATCGATGGCTATAACCTCCTTTTTGCAAAAGGGATTGACGGTGTTGATAATCCCACCGGCACACTGGAGGATGCACGGGATGCGTTAATCGATTGGATTCTGGAAACGCTGCCTTCAACTACAGCCAATCGTACTATTTTGACCTTCGATGCTAAAAATCCACCGCCAAACCGACCGCGACAGTTTACCCACTCGGGACTTACGGTCCATTTCGCAGCTGACTTCGAAGAAGCAGATGATCTGATCGGTGCATACATTGAAGCACATTCATCTCCAACGAAGCTGACCGTCGTATCCAGTGACCATCGCGTACAACGTATGGCACGCCGCCGAGATGCGACTGCGGTGGACAGCAACGTGTGGTTTCGCCAGATGACCGGAAACGCATACGCACGCTCTCGCGGCCACCGATCGGATACCAGTAAGCCGGACGGGCCACTTCATCCATACGATGTGCAGCGCTGGATCAGCATGTTTGGACTGGAATCGGAAGCTGACTTGCTCTTTTCAGAACAGGAGCTTGGCGATCTGCCTCCCATTTCCAAGCCGAGACGAGAGCCACCTGTAAAAACAGAAGTATCCAAACCCAGACCGACAAAGACCGTTCAGCCCGACGCAAACACCAAGACCGACAAAAACAAGCCCGAGCCTGTCGACGACTGGGACAAACTCTTCAAGGAACTGATGCAGGAGTCGAACGAGATTGTCAAAGAATTCGAAGATCCGGAAAAACCATCGACGAGTAAAGGTGCAGAGCAAAGCGACCTGCATAACCCCTTTCCGCCTGGCTATGGAGAAGATTTGCTCGAGTGATGCAATCGTTGCACGCATCGACAGCATGTTAATGTTGTTTTAAACTCGCGGGATAGAATGGGCGCGAGAGATTTGTATGCGCAATTTATGACAACTCCGCCAGACATCCTTAAGAAACAGGTTGACGCTACATGGCAAGTAACACTCCAACACTAGACTCCATCGCTCAAAAAGTAGAGGACGGCGAGCGATTGTCGATGGACGATGGGTTGTTTCTTTACGACGACTCGACACCGCTACATGAAGTCGGCCAATTGGCGAATCGTGTGCGTGAACGCATTAATGGCAACGTTGCGTACTACAACATCAATACGCATCTAAATCCAACCAATATCTGCGTCTACCGGTGTAACTTCTGTGCCTTCCGTGCGGATTTACGCGACCCGCGAGGATACGTAATGGACGACGAGCAGATTCTCGCTCGCGGTGCAGAAGCGGTTGAAAACGGCTGTACCGAGATTCACATTGTCGGAGGCTTACATCATCAAAAGAAATTTGACTGGTATCTAAACCTTGTCAAGATTTTGCATGACGCCTATCCACAACTACATCTGAAAGCGTGGACTGGTGTTGAAATCAACTGGTTCGAATTCCTTACAAGACAGCCGGTACGCACCATTTTGGAGCAACTGCATGAGGCTGGGCTAGGAAGTATGCCAGGCGGTGGTGCCGAAATATTCCACCCGGAAGTACGTGACAAGATCTGTGAACATAAGTCAGATGCACATAACTGGCTCAATATACATAACACGGCTCACGACATCGGAATTAAAACAAATTGCACGATGCTCTATGGGCATATCGAGAATGCTTATCATCGTGTGGACCACTTAATTCGACTGCGTGAACTTCAGGACCGCACTGGTGGTTTCCAGACGTTCATTCCTTTGGCATTCCATCCGGAAAACACCGAACTCGGGGAAGAGAACAACATCAAGAAACCGTCATCCTTGATGGACTTGAGGACAGTTGCCGTCTCGAGATTAATGTTGGATAACGTGCCACATATCAAGGCCTACTGGATCATGCTTGGAATCGGAACGGCACAAACGGCACTCTCATATGGTGCAGATGATTTGGACGGAACCGTGCGGCACGAACTGATTTATCACGATGCCGGCGCGACGACGCCGGAGTTATTGACCGTGGATCGACTCGAGGACTTAATCCGGGAAGCCGGACGGGAACCCGTCGAACGTGATACCGTGTACAACCATGTTCTCAGAGATGCTGACGATCCAACAAAATGGACGACCGGCGAACCGATTGCGCTGCAGAATGCATGACGCATGTAACCGCCGGTCTGCGACGGTGATTACTGGACTCCAAACAGATTCTTAATGGCCTGTCTGGCAAATCGTCGTGTCTGTTCGTCTTCGTCATCGACGAACTTCTTTAGAGTATCAAGAGCTGGGCGGCCTGCGCGACCCATCGTACCGATTGTAAATATGGCCAACTGCTTAACCACCCGATCCTCCGATTCCATCAGTTCAATCAGCGTTGGGATTGCAGCAGGACCAATTAGCGATAGAGCATCGCTGGCTGACTCGACCAATTTCGCATCTTCGTGGAGCATTAATTCACCAAGAATCTCAACGGCGGACTCTGCCATGGGACCGAGTTTCTTCAGGTGAATCACTGCAGATCGTTTGACGGTTGCATTTGCATTTTCCTTTAGTACCGCAATATAAACCGGTAGCGCGTTAATAGGTTCTTCCAGTTTGCTCAGCCCCAACAGTGCCGCGCTACAAACGTTTGCCGCAGCATCACTTTTGGCAACGTCACCGAGCACAGGAATCGACTTATCACTGTACAGGGCGTGTTCGTTCAGTAATCGAATGGCCGCGACGCGAATCTGTTCTTCTTCATCTTGTCTTTGAGCAATCGACATCAATTGTGTCACCAGCTTTTCGGCACCATCCAGACTGATTCGTCGCGCAAGTTGCAGGGCAAGTTGACGCACTTTTGCATCCGAATCATTCAGTGCCTTGAAAACGACTTCATCGAGAATTTCAGTGTCAAGCGCGCGACCGCCCGCCAGGAAATACATCGCACCGCGGCGCTGGTCATCATCACCGAGATCCAGGTACATGACGCATTGGCCAATGACATCCTTTTCCAGCATTCCCAGAGCACTGCTGGCATCGACCTTCTGCTGCGTTTCACCACCGCCAAGTTCCGTCAGCAAGAGCCCGATTTGATCATCAAGAACAATTGCTATCGTCTCAGATACATTATCACCCGCTGTTGTGTTTTCCTGAGAGACGCTGTCCTGAGTATTCTCAGATTCGGCTACGTCAGAATCACTGCCGTCCGCATCCGTAGAAACTTCCGGACCAATGGTGTCCTTTCCTTGTTCTGTTGCGTCATCACCACCACACCCTGACAGACACAACACAAACAAAAGTAGTAGTGCAGGAATTGCAATCGATGCAAACCGCAGCAGATTTGCTGACCGCTTTATCTGTTCCAAGACTCTGCTCATCCAAGCGTCCTCAATTACATAATTCACAAAGTGAAGTTCCGGCATTTACCAATACTTGCCAACCTCACAAAACCCGTGGCCCAACGTCATCTGAATATTTAGATGTCTGAGTCTCCGGCTCGGGAATTATAGCAATAGATCTACCGTTACGATCAAGAACAGTCCGACACTAATTACGATGTTAATCTGAAAAAATGCAATATTTACTCTCGTAAGATCATCAGGCTTCACCAGCCAATGTTCATAGAACAACAACAGTGCCACAGCTACTGCTGCCGTGTGGTAGATAGGACCTAATTGCAAATCCGGGCCCATCCAGTGGTGTGAAAATGGCAGTGCAATGAGCGCTCCAACCATTAACACATGCGAAAACGCTGCAATTCGCAGTGCACCCTTAATACCAAACCGGCTGGGAATACTGCGGAGCTTCGCTTCCTTATCGAAGTCAAAGTCCTGACAGGCGTAAATAATGTCAAAGCCAGCGACCCACGTCATTACGATAATCCCAACAAGCACAGCTGGCAAAATATCCGCTGGGTGATACATCAGTACATGGCCACGTAATGCGATCCACGTGCTGATCGGTGCGAGCATCAGGCTCACGCCAAGGTAGACATGTGCTAGCGATGTAAATCGTTTTGTATAGCTATACATCAGTAGGAACAGCAGCACGGGCACCGAGAGAATGATCGGTAGCTTGTTCGGAAGAAATAACAAAGTCGACGCAATAAACGCGACACAATTGAACACCGTAAACGACGTCACACTTTTGACACTAAGTTCACCTGCGGGAATGTGCCGTTTGGATGTTCTCGGATTTTCCGCATCGATTCGTCTATCCGCAATACGATTAAACGCCATGGCCGCGCTGCGGGCAAAGACCATACAAAGAATAATTCCGGTCAAGTGAGAAAGCCGAAATGCAACCGACTCGGTTGAGCTGAGATCAGATTCAGTTGCTGCGGGAACAAGCCAACACATAACCGCGCTCATGAGCGCAAAGGGAAGCGCGAAGAGCGTGTGACTGAACCGAATCATTTCAAGAATCTGGCGAAGCTGTTTCATCAGATAAATCTAGCATCCCCATCGTTGCGACAGGTCGTTTTCAACTGCGAGCTGGTCGAGAATTCTGGCAACGACAAAATCCACCAGATCTCCGACAGAATCCGCACCGTGATAAAAGCCAGGGCTGGCAGGCAAAACGACGGCACCGGCCTGAACGGCAAGTTCCATGTTGCGGATATGAACAAGCGACAGAGGCGTCTCCCTAGTTACAAGCACCAGATTCCGTTTTTCTTTAAGGTGGACTTCTGCTGCACGATGAATCAGATTCCTGCTTGCTCCAGTCACGACTGCACTAAGTGTGCCGCCGCTGCACGGACAAATCACCATACCGTCAGTTAAGTAGGAACCGCTGGCAGTCGGGCTCATAAAATCGCTGCAGTGTTCATAACTCAATTGGGAGTCAATGCTAACGCCATCTGATATGCAAGCGTCCCCCAGATATTCCAGTTGGGTATTTAAGAGCTCATCCAGATCGCCATTCTCCAAATCCACCTTGATGCCGGTCTCTTGTGTTACCACGGCAGCACCGGCATGACTCATGATGAGATGGACGTGTCGTCCGGCAGCGAGCAACTGTTGTAGCAATCTCAATCCGTATGGGACTCCACTGGCACCGGTGATGGCGAGGACGATTGGTCTGTCGTTTGCACTAGCCATCGGCATCCTCGTCCTTGCGCGTGCCAACATATAGCGTTACGACACCAAGTGTGAAGCTATGCATCTTCACGTCAGTCAGTCCGGCAGACTCCATGCGTTCCACTAACGCCGATCCGCTGGGAAACTCCAACACGCTGTCAGGCAGGTATTTGTAAGCATCCTCAGAATTCTTCGCAAATATCCGACCAATTCCTGGAAGGATTCTGCGCATGTAAAATCCATACATGGACTTAAACGGCTGCCACTGCGGATGTGAGAATTCCAACACGGCGACTTTTCCCCCGCGTTTACAAACTCGGGTCATTTCGCGAAGGCCGGCATCTGTGTCCTGCACATTACGCAGTCCGAATCCCACCGATACGATTTGAAATGTCTCATTGTCAAAAGGGAGATGTAACGTATCTGCCTCAAGCAATTCCAGACGGTTTCCAAATTTGTGCCGCTGTTTCTTTTGATTGCCGATTTCCAGCATTTCTCTGCAAAAATCGGTGCCGACCACATCCACATTTCCTTTTACCCGTTTACACCAGGCAAATGCCAAATCCGCGGTACCTGTGCAAACATCCAAAATCGGTGTGTCACCGACCGGGGATACAATGCGCACCGTTTTTTTGCGCCAGCGGCGATCGATATTCATCGATAACACGCGGTTCATGCGGTCATATTTTGGCGCAATCTCACCGAACATCCGCTGTACGCGACTGCCTGTTTTATCGACTTTGAGCTGTGTATCTGACATACAGTGATTCATCCACTTCTTTGGTGGCTCTTCGCTCCATCGTACAACCGTGTAGGATGGGTGACTAGCAACCGCACTTGGTGAACAGAGTATTTACCGTCAATGATTTACACTTATTCACTACCAAACCATGCCGATCCTCTCGCGTTAGCTTCGGGTACGGCAGTCGTTATTGACGTATTGCGCGCCACCACGACAATCTGCACGGCGCTGGCGAATGGCTGTAGCTACATCGTGCCATGTTTAGCCATCGAGAGTGCAATCGCAGCGGCGGAACAAATCACACCTAAGCCAATCCTCGGAGGAGAGCGGGGAGGGGTGCTGATTGACGGGTTTGACTTAGGTAATTCGCCGGCGGAATACACCGCGAAACAGGTCGCAGAAACTCCCATTGTCTTTACAACGACGAACGGTACCAAGGCGATGGAGACTTGCACCCACGCACAATCTACTGTGCTTGCCAGCTTTAACAATCTCACACGAGTCGTTGACCACTGCAACGCCACCCTTAGTCAGGGGCAGGATCTGCATATTATTTGTGCTGGAACAAACGGCCGGGAAACCGAGGAAGACTTCCTTCTTGCTGGCGCGATCGCCAGCAAACTGGCGATGGTTAACTCACCTATATGCCACACGACACAAGCAGCTTGTAACCAATGGCAGCGGCTTCAGGACGGCGAATTAGATATTTTCTCCGTTCTTTTGGAAAGCAAAGGTGGAAGAAACTTGCAATCTATTGGCTTAGAAGGCGATATTAGATTGGCAAGTGAAGTCGATAACAGCGATGTGCTTCCGCTGCTGAACCATCAGAGCAATCGCATCACCGGATAATTCGTACTTCCCACTCCCACAAATGAGACTTCACATCCTCCCACCCGGTCAATCAACGAGCCCATCACCATGACATTACCTGACTATATTGTCCTCGCCTGCTACTTCGTGCTGCTCGTATTTATCGGTATCTATTGCATGCGACGCATCAAGCATCAGGAAGACTTTTTCATGGGTGGCCGTGGATTCGGAAAGCTCTTGCAGACGTTTGCTGCGTTCGGAGCTGGCACAGGTTCGAACGATCCAATTCAAACAGCTCGGAACAGCTACACCGGCGGTGTCAGCGGTATGTGGAGTGTGATGTACTGGTTGTTCGTCACTCCGTTCTACTGGATTACGGGAGTTTGGTATCGCCGAATGCGTCACATGACCCTTGGCGACTGGTATGTAGAGCGATATGAATCCAAGCCGCTTGGAGCAGCATATAGCATCTTTGGTGTGACCTTTTTCATGATCTATGGCTCGATGTTCTTCACGGCCATCGCCAAGACGGCAGCGCCGATGATTACAAATGCCGACGGCGTTCCGATCGAGGCAATTGGCCCGTTTGAACTCAACCAGGTGCTGATCCCGATTATTGGTGTCATTGTTGTTCTTTACGGTATTGCCGGTGGCTTGACCGCTGCCTATTTCACTGACTTGATTCAGGGTATTTGCATCATCGGTCTGAGCATCATGCTGATTCCAATCGGCCTCAATGCACTTACGGGAAATGAAGCGTTGAATCCAACCGGGGACAAGTCCGGCTTCGAGATCATGCACGATCAACTGCCTGAAGAGCATTTTGACCTGCTTTCCAGTGCCGGAGAGTTCTCACTGTATTATCTCATTGCGATTGTGTTTGCGAACTTGCTTGGCATTGTTGTTCAACCGCACTTTATCGCTACCGGTGGGGGTTCAGCCAAGAATGAGAATAGCGCACGTATTGGTCTGGTCACAGGAAACTTCCTCAAGCGTTTCTGTACCATCGGCTGGCTGCTCACTGCGTTGATCGCAGCCACACTCTATGCTGACGTCCCCGAGTTGATTCAGGATCCGGATAGAACCTGGGGATACGCGACGATGGAATTACTTGGTCCCGGGTTGCGCGGTTTGATGCTTGCCTGCCTGTTGGCAGCACTGATGAGCAGTGTCGATGCCTACATGGTGGTTGGTTCGGCATTGATCGTTCGAAACCTCTACGCACCCTACATCAAGCCAGAAGCATCTGAGCAACACTACCTTTGGGTCGGAAGAATCACTGGCGCACTAATCGTCGCCGGTTCTATCATCTTCTCGTTGTCCATCAATGACATGCTCGGCCAACTCAAACTTAATTTCTGGTTCCCCCTCGTGTTTGCCGCACCATTCTGGCTGGGAATGTACTGGCGACGAGCAAATACCAAGGCAGCATGGATCACCGTCATTTACTGTCTGTTCTTCTTCTTTTTGATTCCCTATTTCGGTCCGTCAGTATTCACGAGCTGGCGAACCAATAAGGGGCTAACTCAAATTACCCCGATTGTTGAAACCACGACCATGGTTACAGCATCGAAAAGTGAATTAAGAAAGCGGTATGTTATTGCGCACGACAAATGGGGTGCAGAGTCAAAGGGACTCACCGGCGATGAACTCGCCGCCCACCAATCGCTCAAACCTGAAAGACTTTCCGAAACGACAATCCGTGTCCCACAGGACGGCCAGATGATCAACATCATTGCCGGCGAAACCCTGCTACCCGTTACCAAACGCTCCGGAGGTACAGCGTTGTTTTGGGATAAGGTCGTCCCTGCAAACGAAGATATCGAACCGGTGCTTACCGGCAATGAGGAGTCAGCTGACAAGACTGTGAAAAGATATGAATATCCTGAAGGCACTGAACTACAGGGGGAAGGAAACTTGAAACTTAACCTGCTGATGTTCAAACCTCTTGGTATGGACTTGCAGAGCAAGCCGGCGTCGACGCTCAGTGCACTGGAACTCGTTCCCAAGATCGTCATGCCGTTTGTGTTAATGATCGTACTCAGTTTTGTACTACCGTTTAGGAATTCCAAAGAAGCGCTGGATCGGTATTACGCCAAGATGAAAACCAGCGTGGACTCGGATCCACAGAAGGACAAACTGAAGTTAGAAGCAGTGTACGCCGATCCAAGCCTAATGGAGCGGAAGAATTTATTCCCTAACACTCAATTGGAAATCCAGAAGCCGACATTCGCAGATATCGCTGGATTTGTTGTTTCGGTGGCCATTTGCTTCATCATCATTGCATTTGTATTTTGGCTTGCCGGAGTCGGAGGCTAATCCGCTGGAGTCATGACTTGTGACCCTGTGCGCCTTTGAGTGCTGTTCGTATGATGGTAGTTTGCGTTCTGGATCTTTTTCCGGACCGGTATCCTGCACTACAGTTTTTGGTTTTTCACAGATGTTGCGCACTCTTCTTCGCTCTAAAATCCACCGTGTTACGGTAACAGAAGCAAATCTGGATTACGACGGAAGTATTTCTATCGACGTGGAACTGCTCGAGGCTGCCGGCATTACCGACCATGAGCAGGTAGATATATACAACGTAACGCGTGGGACTCGGATTACCACATATGCAATTGAAGCAGAACGAGGCAGTCGCAGAATCTGTATCAATGGAGCAGCCGCACATCTGGTAGACCCCGGTGATCTGGTCATAATCGCCTGCTACGGACAGTTTTCTGCGGACGAGATACAAGGCCATGAGCCTGTCATCATCCACGTTGATGCCGAAAACAACCCAACAAACTGAATGGACTTGCACAATGAGTCGTTTTGCAACAAGACGCAGTAAGCTGCGTCGACTGATGAAACAACAGGGACTCGATACCCTATTAATTACAAACTACACCAATGTCACCTATCTAACCGGTTTCACCGGCGATGACAGTTACATGCTAATCAACCGCAATGATGCGGTCGTCATTAGTGATTCACGCTATACGGTACAGCTTGCTGAAGAATGTCCGGATGTAGATGTCGACATCAGAACATCCGCTGAGTCCATCGTTACAGCAACCGCAAAAATTGCTAAACGCATAAAGTCACAAGTCATTGGACTTGAATCGGACAGTCTGTCACTGTCGCTTTCTGAGCGACTGGGCGATGCGATGTCGGACATAAAGTTTGAAAGCACTTCTGGTTTGGTCGAGAAGCTGCGGGAAATCAAAGACAAGCACGAGATTCAGACTATCCGCAAGGCAGTCAAGTCAGCACAACGGGGATTCGCAGCGATCAAAGCAACGATGACCGGCGACCAGACAGAGCGGGAAATTGCATTTAATCTTGAACACCAAATGCGTCAATTCGGCGCGAATGGCACCAGTTTCGACCCCATCGTCGCGGTCGGCCCACGAGCGGCCCTACCGCATGCAAATCCAACACATCAGCAAATCCAGGACGATAACTTCGTGCTAATCGACTGGGGTGCCAATCATGATTTGTATATGAGCGATATTACCAGAGTGCTTGTCACGGGCGGCAAAGTGTCAAAACGACTTGAGAAGGTCTACAACACCGTACTTAAAGCTAACACAAGCGCCATTAAGAAGATCCGACCTGGCGCGGTCATGAAGAACATCGACGCGACAGCTCGCAATATCATTGGAAAAGCCGGCTTTGGTAAATACTTTGGTCATAGTCTGGGCCATGGAATCGGGCTGGTAATTCACGAATTGCCACGGCTAGCGTCTAACAACGATGCCGTTTTAGAACCGGGCATGGTAGTAACGGTCGAGCCTGGTATCTACATACCGGGTTGGGGCGGGGTGCGAATTGAAGACGATGTCCTGGTGACAAAAGATGGCTTCGAAGTACTAACCAGCGTGCCAAAGAAACTGGACGACTGCATCCTCGATTTGTAATGCTTCGACGCTGTTTGTGCGTAAATCAATGGAAAACCGTTTTTTCCTGATTTAGAGCTTTGGCCTACCACAAACCGGATAAATAAATACACTAGTTTAATTGGCATATAGGTGCCGATAATTGGGAGATTAGCCGAACGGATTCAAGAAGCTAATCCAGCCGATCACTACAACTTATGCAACAGGGAAGCGTGACCCTCGATGGCAGCAAAAGAAAAGACCCCCGATGTATTCGCAATGGATCGCATCCTCGAGTTAATTGACTTGATGAAAGAGCATGATCTTTGCGAAATAGACCTAAAACAAGACGACGAACAGATTCGATTGGTACGTGGTGGCCAGCCAGTAGTACCGGTTGCTGCAGCTCCTGCTCCGGCAGCTCCTGCAATAGCACCGGATGCCGCACCCGCTGCTGATGACAATCTGATCACCATTAACAGTCCGATGGTCGGAACGTTTTATTCCCGACCTAATCCGGACGCGGATGCCTTCATGAAAATCGGCGATGTTGTAAATAACGACACGACGGTTTGTATCATTGAAGCCATGAAGGTCTTCAATGAAATTCAGGCCGAGGTGAAAGGGAAGATCGTCGCCATTCTTGTGGACGATGAAGAACCAGTCGACGTGGGAAAACCACTTTTCAAAGTCGATCCTAGCATGTAATCAGTAGGCGGCTTATTGCCGGAACCGAATCGAATTTCAATCCTAGTTCTCCGAATCATCTGAAGTAGAATTGCTCATGTATAACCGTATTTTGATTGCAAACCGCGGTGAAATTGCACTTCGTGTTATTCGCGCTTGTCGTGAAATGGGAATCGAATCAGTCGCTGTCTTCAGCGAAGCTGATCGTGGATCTACCTACCTGGAATTGGCTGACGAAGCCTACTGCATCGGTGGTGCCCGCAGTAACGAGAGTTATCTGAAAATCGACCGCGTGATTAGTGCAGCAGAAGTTGGAAATGTTGACGCGATTCATCCAGGTTATGGATTCCTGGCAGAGAACGCTCACTTCAACGAAGTTTGCCGCAGTTGTGAAATCGACTTTATCGGCCCCACACCCGATGCAATGCAACGTCTTGGTGACAAGAACGAAGCGAGGACGATGGCACGAGAAGCGAACGTGCCGGTCGTACCTGGAAGTGATGGCCTCATCGAATCCGAAGAAGAAGCGGTCAAAGTAGCACATGAAATCGGATTCCCCGTGCTCATCAAAGCGACCGCCGGTGGTGGTGGCAAGGGCATGCGAGTTGCCCATAACGCGCTGGCACTCAACACGGCCCTGCAACAAGCTCAAGTCGAAGCAGAAGCAGCATTTGGAAATGCCAGTGTTTATCTGGAGAAGTACGTCGAACACCCGCGACATGTCGAAGTGCAAGTTATTGCCGACCAACATGGAAATGTCGTGCACCTGTGGGAACGTGATTGCAGCACTCAGCGACGGCATCAGAAGCTAATCGAGGAGAGCCCGGCACCTAATCTCCCTACCGATATAGAAACTCGATCTGCGAGGCCGCGGTACGGATGATTCAGAACGCGAATTATCATAACGCCGGGACGGTTGAGTTCATCGTTGACAAAAATCACAACTTTTACTTCATCGAAGTGAACGCGCGTATTCAGGTTGAGCACCCCGTTACAGAGTTGGTCACAGGAATCGATCTGATTAAGGAACAAATCCGAGTCGCGGCCGGCGAGAAGCTTTCATTCACACAGGATGACATCGTTCTTAATGGATCAGCGATTGAATGCCGTATCAACGCGGAAGATCCAGACAAGAATTTCCAACCGTGCCCCGGCAAGATCGAATCACTGTTTATTCCCGGCGGATTGGGAGTGCGATTTGATTCGCACGTACATGCCGGCTATACGGTACCGCCATATTACGATTCGATGATTGGTAAACTGCTCGTTCACAAGCCAACGCGGGAAGAGGCAATCGACTGCATGCTGCGTTGCCTGGAGGAGTTAAGGGTTGGCGGGATCAAGACGACCGCACCATTCCACAAAGAGTTGTTGCAACATGCCGACTTCCATGATGGCAATATCGACACGACATTCGTTGAACGTACATTCCTGGACTAATTCAATCTGATTAGCCCAGGCAAATCCAAGAAACAGTGTAAGCGGATCTTCACAGCGATGGATAATACACTAGCCCGTCCACCTAAAACCGATCATTCCTTCAACCGCGTTGCGATTTTGTTCGCAGGCGGCCCGGCACCGGCAGCCAATGCAGTGATTTCAACTGCGGCTGTTGCATTTCTCCGCAACGGTGTGGAGGTCATTGGAATAAAACACGGCTACTCAAGCCTGATGGAATACGATGGATCTGCCGAGTTGGTCGAGGGTGAAGACTACGTCGTCCTTGATCACACGTTTCTTAGCCGAAGTCGTGCAAAACAGGGAATCATGATCGGCACGGCACGTGCGAATCCCGGGAAATCGATTTCACATCCGTCTCACTATGAAGACGAACAACGCGTTGCACCAATGAAACGCACCTACGAAGCACTCTGCTCATTAGGAGTGGATGCGCTCATTTCACTTGGTGGTGATGACACACTCAAGACAGCTAACAAATTCAAGTTGTATCAGGATCATCTCGGAGACGATGCTCGTAAGATCCCAGTCGTTCATTTGCCAAAGACGATCGACAACGACTACATGGGAATCGACTTTACATTTGGTTTCTTTACCGCGGTAGAAACGCTGGCATCGGAAATCCGAAACCTGCTTTACGATGCAGAAGCCGGCCGGGCGTATTTCCTGTGTGAACTGATGGGACGTAGTGCGGGCTGGCTGGCATACGGCGCCGCCATTGCCGGCGAAGCAAGTCTTGTGATCAGCGTCGAGGACATCATCGGGGAATATGCCGCAGAAGAAGAGTGGACCAATCCAACGACCGGTGAAACCGAAACCCGCACCATCATGAACATGGATAAAGTGATGGAGCGGATGGTTAAAACTATGATGGTGCGTGAGCAGGAAGGAAAGCCATTTGGTGTCATCGTCGTCGCCGAAGGACTTGCCGAATTCCTTCCCATGAGCACCCTCGAAGGCATTGCAAGAGACGATCATGGTCACATAGCGATTTCTCAAATCAACCTGTGCCAAATGATGGGAGACTTGCTCTCCAAAGCGTACGAAGCAGCAAGTGATTCGGCACGAAAAATCAACGGCCTGCAGCTTGGATATGAGTCACGCTGTGCCAGACCACACGCTTACGATGTGATGCTCGGAAGCCAACTCGGCGTGGGTGCGTACCGCGCACTGGTTGAGGAAAGTCTCAACGGCGTCATGGTCTCTGTCAGCGGACAACTCGATCTTCATTACGTGCCGTTTGAAAAGCTCGTCGACCCGGAAACACTCGTTACCGTGGTCCGATTCATCGACGTAAAGAGCGACTTCCATCGCCTGGCGCGTTTTCTGGAAACATATGTCAACGAGTAATCGCCTTGCACGTTGACGGCAACGCCTTTCTGTAACCCCATCTCCGTGGAGTTACAAGCTGCCTTTGGTGCTGGGAATCCCCATTAATCGTCCGTCAGCAGCTGTCGCCATACGTAATGCACGGGCGGTACCCTTGAAGATCGCTTCACTGATGTGGTGGCTGTTACGGCCGTGATGCAGAATCACGTGAAAATTACAAAGAGCGTTAGCCGCCACTGCCTGCCAAAAGTCTTCTACAAGTTCACTGTCGAATTCACCAATCTTGTCCGTTGGGAATTCCGCGTTGAACACCATTGCGTAACGGCCGCTGAAATCCAGGGCAATCGTAACGAGTGTTTCTTCCATCGGCAGTGTGAAATGGCCGTATCTGTGAATGCCGGCTTTGTCACCAAGCGCTTCTTTTATCGCCTGACCGAGACAAATGCCGACATCTTCCACGGTATGATGCTGATCAACGTGAAGGTCACCGTTGCACTTGACGGTAAGATCCAATGCACCATGTTTGGCAAACAGCTCAAGCATGTGATCAAAGAACCCAACTCCCGTACTGATATCTGACTGACCTGAGCCATCCATATTCAGTTCAAGTGAAATCTCTGTTTCTGTAGTCTTACGATTTATCGTTGCTGTACGTGCCATGGTTATACTTTCATTTCTATCAAACTAAGACAAGCGTCGATTTGCTCATCCGTTCCAACAGATATACGCAAACCGTCACTCCATCCTTCATAGTTCATATATCGGACAAGTACGCGGTTGTCTTTTAGATGTTCATAGATAGGCTTTGACGGTTGTGACGAATGGGTACACCAAACGAAGTTGGCTTGTGATGGTATTACCTCAAATCCCAGTTTTTCCAGCCCCTGGTGAAGTCGTTGACGTGTCTCCAACACCTTATTTCGGTTGTTTTCGAACCACTGTTGGTCTCCAATTGCCGCAGTTGCTCCGGCAATTGAAATGGCATCGCAATTGTATGAATCCTTAACTTTGCAAAACTCTGCAATCATTTGCGGTTGTGCAATCAAGAAACCAAATCTCAATCCAGCCAGCCCGTACGACTTACTCAGCGTCCGCGACACCATGATTTTGGGATTTTCTTTTACCAGATCGATGCAATTAAACTCGGCAAAGTCTGCATAGGCTTCATCAACCAAGATCGGGCAGGGTAGCCGGTTGGCCAAATCCAAAATATCCTCTTTGGCCACTACCGTACCGGTTGGGCTATTCGGATTCGGAAGAAAAACCAATTTTAGCTTGTCGTGCCCGTCACCGAATGCCTGCGGCAGTGACCAGTCTTCGTTAAATGCGACGCGTTCACTACCAGCGCCCTGAATCTCAGCGAGCGTGCTGTAAAGGATGTAGCTTGGATACGGCAGCCGAATCATCTCTCCAACGTCGACCAATGATCGCGTTAAAATCGTAAGGATATCGTCACTGCCATTGCCACACAGAATCCAGTCAGGATCCACACCTAACACCTCACCGGCACGTATTCGAAATGCGGTAGCAAGTGGATCCGGATATCGCACCAGATTCTCCGCGGTTTGTCGAATCGCTTCTATCACATGAGGAGAAGGTGGATAGGGATTCTCATTCGTATTGAGCTTTATGAATTTCCCGGCCTGCGGTTGTTCACCAGGAACATACCCCTGCATATTGGTAACGGCATCGCGAAACATGATTATTGTTCTCCTTCGCGAAGATTGCCTGATTGGTCCTCTATTCGAATATCGACGCTAGCACGATGCGCCGTTAGACCTTCCTTGTCGGCCATATTTTGTACGTCCGGTGCAGCTTCCAGCAAGGCATCACGACTGTACTCAATGACACTTGCACTACGCATGAAGTGATTGGCGCACAATCCAGAGGCCCAACGAGCAGTACCACCGGTCGGCAACACGTGAGATGGCCCCGCAACATAATCGCCGATGGCGACTGGACTGTAGTTACCAAGGAACGTTGCGCCGGCGTTGGTTATGTGCGGCAAAATCTCCCGGGCATTATCCGTCGCGATATGTAAGTGTTCTGGTCCAATTTCATTCGTAATCTGAATTGCTTCATCCTTATCCTGCACAAGAATAAGAGCTCCAAATGACTCGAGACTATGACGCGTTAGGGACTCACGCGATAAATTGACAACTTGCCGATTGAGTTCTTCGTATGTCCTTTGCAGCACGTCCTCGCTCCATGTCACCAAAATGCTGGCACCGGGAGCATGTTCGGCCTGTGCTAACAAATCTGCGGCAGTGTAGTCTGCACGAGTTGTTTCATCGGCGATCACGACCACTTCACTTGGCCCTGCGATCGAATCGATTGCTACTTCACCAAATACGTACTGTTTCGCAAGCGCGACAAACATGTTGCCGGGGCCGACGATGATATCAACCGGTTCAATGCCTTGAACGCCGTAGGCTAATGTGGCCACTCCCTGAGCGCCACCGACACGATATACTTCTTTGATTCCGATTTCGTAGCACGTTGCGAGCAGGTCAGGGTTATTAGCGCCAAATTGGGTCGGTGGTGCGACGACCACCACTTCATCCACTCCGGCAGCCATCGCTGGTACCGCTGTCATTAATACTGTCGAGGGATATGCGGCTGCACCGCCGGGAACGCAGAGTCCTGCACGACGCATGGGTACATATCGCTGAGTAAGGGTCACACCCGATTCGCGCGAAACAGATTTATCTGTGTGCACAATCGCAGACTGGAATTCCATGATGTTGTCACGGATACGACTCACCGTTGCTAGAAATTCCGGGTCGGCTTTGGCATGTGCCTCTGACAACTCAGTCTCCGAGACACGCAGGCTATCAGCATCCAGATCAGCACCATCAAGTGACTTGCTGTATCCCAGTAAGGACGTCATGCCTTTTGTCCGGACATCGTCACAAATGCGCTGGACGACTTCCTGCGGCGAAAGTGGCTCGCCGAACACCTCTATCGTCTTTCTCCGACCGGCTTCGCTCACGATATTGCCACGCGGGCTAAGTCGTTCGCGCAGCTTTGCCAATTCCAGCCCGATGTTTTGCTGGGCAGTATCGATGCGTTGAATTTCAAGCGAGTTATCTGTCATAGTCATTCCTGCGTTGTTCCGGACAATACTTTGGAAAACCCGGAACGATTCATTGTGATTACCATGCACAACATCGTGAACCCCTTACACATCAGCAACGACGATACTCAGCACTTTGGTAACACCAACCGTGGACGAATCGCGTTGCTCGTTTCATAATCAATTAATAGGAAATCTCTAAACCAGCTCCCGGTTTACGACCACTCCATGACAAGGCAACAATTGAAATGAGCGACTTTATTGACCTGCGCAGTGACACTGTTACAAAACCAACCGCGGAAATGAATCAGGCGATTCAAGACGCACCTCTTGGCGATGATGTCATTGGCGATTGTCCGACAATCAACGAATTGCAACGCTATACTGCCGAATTGCTAGGCAAGGAAGCTGCCATCTTCATGCCGTCTGGTACGATGACGAATCAAATCGCTCTGCGTATACACTGCAAACCTGGTGACGAGTTCATCTGCGAAGCAGGTTGCCATGTCTACAACTATGAGCAGGGAGCGTTTGCCCAATTGAGCGGTCTCATGGCACGAACGGTTCCCGGTGATAACGGAGTGCTCCACGTAGATCAACTACGAGACTTGATCATGCCAGATAACGAGCACTTTTGCGTCAGCAAGCTCGTATGCCTTGAAAACACTCACAATCGCGGCGGTGGATGCGTACAACCATACGACAACGTTGAAGACATTTGCAATTGGGCCCATGAGAACGGCCTAAAAACGCATCTGGATGGTGCACGCTTGTTTAATGCGGTCGCTGCGAGTGGGATCTCTGCCGCCACATGGGCACAGAACTTTGATACGGTAAGCGTTTGTTTCAGCAAGGGGCTAGGGGCACCTGTGGGTTCTGCGCTCGTCGGTCCGGCGGACATGATCGCTCAGGCCAGACGCCATCGCAAGGCTTTTGGAGGTGGGATGCGACAAGCTGGAGTCATTGCTGCCGGTGCCTTGTACGCGATGCAAAACAATCGTGAACGCATGACCGTTGATCACGAAAATGCACAGTTGATTGCCGATGCCGTCCGCAACACAGATGGCATTCGTTTGCTTGATGATCAGGTAGACACCAACATCGTCATATTCCTGGTAGATGACGAAGTAACAACAGCGGCCACGCTTGCCGGTGCACTTGGCCAAAAGAATGTGCACTGCCTGGCACTTGGCCCACAGCGTATCCGCATGGTCACGCATCTGGATGTTAGTACTGAGCAAGTTAAGACTGCTTGTGCCGTACTCAAGGAAACCGTGGCAGAGTTTATTGCCGGTGTGGCGACGGACGCCCCGGCTGGCGCACAATATTAAAAAGAAACAGGTGAGTTTCACAAGCTACCACGTTTAGCTTGACCTCCTCAGTCAAACTGTAATCATGGAATCAATGGCAATTTCAAGTCAACAATTCTGGCAGGCATTTGCGAGTAGCGGACTCGTTGCGGTCAATTATTGCGATCATCTCAAGTCGCAATTTGAAGAATCCGGTGGCGGCGAAGCAAAGGCGGCTGCTTCGTTTCTGATCAATCAGCGGGTGATCACCAAATACCAGTCGCGCGTTTTACTTAGCGGACAGGCGGTACCGTTTAATTACGGTGAATACCAGTTACTTGATCAAGTCACTACGGGACCATTAAGTGGCTGTCTGCGAGCCGTACACCGCTCCACTACACACGAAGTCACTTTGGGATTTCTTGCCGATGGCACAGCCCAAACCTGGCAAAACACCCACAGCCGCGCTGCCCGTTACCGTGCCGTTTCCTCGCCATATTTTGTAAGTGTTTATACGGCGGAAGATCTTGGCCAATACCGCTTTGCGACCTTTGAAAACACGCAACTATTCGGCGCCAAAGATGTCTATGATTCAACGCCATTCCCTGCCGATGATCTAGCACGATTCGGCTGGCAACTTGCAATGGCCGTGCAGAGCATACACGAAGCAGGCGTTACTCACGGTTGTATTTCCATCGACTCGATTGGTATCAATCAGGAGAATGGGAATGCTATGCTATTTCGAGATGCCCGTCATGATGACTTGTTGCCCGGCCACCTCGAGGCATCAGGTGCAGAGCCACAAAAAGCAAACTATCTTGCACCGGAGCTTGCAGCCACCGGTGCACAGCCGACAGTGCAATCAGATATTTATGCACTTGGCTGCTGTCTATACGAATTAGCTTGCGGGCAGCCACCATTTGCCGGTTCCACAGTCAGTGAAAAGATGCAACTGCATGCAACACAACCGCCGACAGCGTTGGCAAACACTGCGGCAACTGAACCACTCAAGCAGCTCATCACCTATATGATGGCCAAGAATCCTGCGACGCGATTTCAGTCAGTTGCAGCCGTGCTTAGCAAACTACAACTGCTACTCGGCGATCGGATTCCCACTTCAACACGCGCGTCGTCATCCTCAGAACAGGCATACCAATCCATCATTGCCACGACTGCTACTGCTTCGACGGTTACAACGCCAGTAGCTACTGCAACTGCTCCGACATCGACACCAATCGCACAACCATCCGCACCGACGGTCAGCATCGTCACTGAGGAATCTGGGCAAGTCGATGAGCAGGGCAACCCAATCCCTAAACGGCCCGTTTCGTATACGCCTAAACCGCCACTCATCACGAATCCTTTCTTGTACGTCGGAATCGGATTCGTCGCGATTCTTATATTTGTCGGGCTCTCTTTTATGGGAGGTGGTGACGAAGTCGCCAACAACGACGCCAACACCCAAACATCATCAACCGAAAACACCAACGGTGAAAACGGTGGTGAAGGTACTGAATCGTCTGGCGAAAACAACACAGGTGAAAATAACAACGGAGAAACGACTTCTCAGGAAGAATTACTTGGCAATCAAATCCTGATTACCGATGACGGAAAAACTCCCTGGGCATCCCCGACCACCGGTGCACCACTGTCACTGGAATGGTGTCCACCGGGCGCCCAACTTTTTATCTCTTTTCGACCAGCTAGTTTTAGCGAGAACGAGATTGCAGATCCCACCTTTCAGTCCCTCGGACCTGCATTTAACAATCTGATGGATCAGTTCCAGGCAACCGCTGGGTTTAAGCTCGGTGAGATTGATCAGCTGCTTGTGAGCATGTTGTCCAATAACGATGCTTTTCCCCGTGCATGCGTGGTCGTTCGGCTAGCTGAAGATCTGAACGCCGATGAGATCGTTGAAAAATGGGGAGACGTTGCAGTAGAGGAGTCGGATGCCGGCAACATTTACTCAGTCGATCCATGGACCATGCTGATTCCTAAAGATACAAAGTCACTCTTTGTGATGGGCGATCGTGAGGACATTGATGAACTGGTCGCGACCGGTGGGAATGCACCTCCTGTGCTTCGAAGCATGAACATGTTGCGGAGTGTATCTGACACGGATCGACACTTCACACTATTGTGTGCCCCCGGATTCCTGAGTACCGATCTGCTGCAAGACAGCCATCAGTTCTATTTTGGAGAACCTAAGCGACTGCGACAAACTCTTGAGTGGCTAATTGGCGACGGCGCTGAGGCCATTTTATTTAGTTTGCATGCCGATGACGTCATGTATCTGGAGTCACGATTTGTCGCCGGTCTGACAGATCAGGGCGATCTTCTAATAGACTTCGTAGAACGAATTAACGAGATTCCGGATTCCGTCGAACAATTTATGATCGACCTGAATCCACCTCCCTATTGGGCACGACTCGCCTATCGTTACCACACCATGATCCGCGCTGTGGTGGATCAAATGCGAAGTGGCAAAGAAAATAAATTACCGGTCATCAATTTCGCCGTTCCATTACAGGCCACTCCCAATCTCATTGCCGGTGCCGAGCTCGCCATCGCTAGTGAACCTGGTGCTGTTGTCGCAGTAGCGACTCCAACAGCAATGACTCCTACCAATATGGATGAGTTGCTTGCGTACAAGAGCAGCGTGGATATCCCACAGCAGGATCTCGAGTTTGCTGTAAAGGATATTGAAGATGATATTAAGGAGTCTCTGCCTGACTTGGACTTTCCATTTGCAATCAAGATTATCGGAAATGACTTACGTACCGACGGAATCACCCGAAACCAGGCGATTCGAGACTATAAGGCCACGGATGTCTCTTTGAAGGAAATCCTCACGGGACTCGTATTAAAGGCAAATCCGGATGCAACCGAAGGCCCCACTGACCCTTTGCAAAAGCTCATTTGGGTAATTGGGCCTGATCCGGATGACGACTCCCGGCAAATAATCTTGCTTACAACACGTAAAGCAGCCGAAACTAAGGAATATGAGTTGCCTTCT
>Ga0114933_10001854_pt1 | contig 22857 bp, 22 predicted proteins | sample 4SBtaG_FD_89691 | JGI IMG/M metagenome (GOLD analysis project Ga0114933, IMG submission 89691) | Deep subsurface microbial communities from Kolumbo volcano to uncover new lineages of life (NeLLi) - 4SBTROV12_W25 metaG | ecosystem: Environmental > Aquatic > Marine > Volcanic | place: Kolumbo... | reverse complement strand
TGGAGAGAGCCTTTTAAGGGTAAACTCTGTGGTCAGGTCTTTTTACACTATAATCATGCTGACGGAAGGTTTGCAAAGACCAATTTGTATGATAAAAGACCTTTGCTAGGAATAGTCAAATAACGTTGAACATCAACGCAATCTAATATAATCTGGAGATCTATGTTACAGAAGGTATCTTTTTTACCAGGAATTAATAAACAGGTCACTGCTACAGGCGGAGAAGCTCAGTGGGTTGACTGTGATAATGTTCGTTTTAGGTATTCTACACCTGAAAAAATAGGTGGTTGGAAACAATTAGGAGCAGATAATGTAACAGGTGCAGCTAGAGGTTTACATCAATTTACTAATAGTTCTGGTCAAAAATTTTCTATCATAGGAACAAATAGAATTTTATACGCTTATTCAGGTGGTGTATTTTATGACATACACCCTATTAAATCTACAACAACACTTACAAACGCATTTAGTACGACCAACGGATCAGCTTCAGTTACAATAAACTTTTCAGGTGATCATGGTATTCAAGCAGGAGACATAGTTTTATTAGACAATTTTTCAACGATAACAAATTCTGATTATGCAGCTGCAAACTTTGATGACATAAGATTCATGGTTACAACGGTTCCTGCTTCAAACACTATTACTATTACAATGCCGTCCAATGAATCGGGGTCCGGGGCTTCTGAATCAGGTGGTATTAGAGTTAGACATTATTATCATGTAGGTCCAGACGTACAAGCACAAGGTTTTGGTTGGTCACTTGGAACTTGGGGTGGACAAGAAGTAGGAGCATTTACTACAACTCTATCTTCAGGTATTACAGATTCTGCAACAAGTATAACTTTAAACGATGCATCACAGTTTCCATCTTCTGGTACAAATTTTATACAAATAGGCACAGAAGAAATATCTTACACAGGTATTACATCTAATACATTATCTGGAGTAACACGAGGTGTGAGAAATACTACAGCCGCATCACACTCAGGTGGAGCAACGGTTACAAGTTCAACAAACTTCGTAGCATGGGGTGAAGCCGCGTCAGGTGACTTAGTTATTGAACCAGGATTCTGGTCACTAGATAACTTTGGTGATAAAGCAATTTGTTTAATCTGTAACGGTGAAGTCTTTGAATGGGATTCATCTGCCACAGCAGCTACATCAACAAGAGCTTCTATTATTACAGGTGCACCTACAGCATCAAGACACATGCTAGTATCTACACCGGATCGACACTTAGTATTCTTTGGCACAGAAACTACAATTGGTACGAAAACCACACAAGATGATATGTTTGTAAGATTCTCTGATCAAGAAGATATTAATACTTATACACCTACAGCGACCAATACAGCTGGTACACAAAGATTAGCTGACGGATCAAGAATTATGGGAGCTATTAGAGGTAGAAATGCAATTTACGTTTACACAGATACAGCTTTATTTACGATGCGTTTTGTGGGTCAACCATTTACTTTTGCTTTTGAACAAGCTGGTACTAACTGTGGATTAGCAGGTAAGAATGCAGTTGTTGAAGTTGATGGTGCAGCTTATTGGTTATCTGAAAATGGTTTCTTTAAATATGCAGGTTCACTAGAATCTTTACCGTGTTTGGTTGAAGACCATGTGTACGATGATATTAATTTAGATTCTGGTAATCAAATGATATCCGCAGGATTAAATAACTTGTATGGTGAGATTATGTGGTTCTATCCAACATCATCTTCATCTGTAGTTAATAGAATGGTTTGTTATAATTATTTTGATTCATCACCACAAAGACCTGTGTGGACGATTGGAACATTAGCAAGAACAGCGTGGCAAGATTCAGCAGTCTTTGGTAAACCACACGCTTTAGAATATGATGCTGATGGTGTTGAAGGTTCTAGTTCAGCGACCTATGTTCAAGGAAACACAGATGGCACATCAACATATTATCAACACGAAACAGGGACCGATCAAGTTAAGGGTGGAACGGTTACAGCGATTACAGCAAATATTATATCTGGTGATTTTGATATTACACAAAAAATATCAAGAGGCACTGGACCCGCAGCAGAACTTAGAGGTGATGGAGAGTTCATTATGAAGATTAGAAGATTTATACCAGACTTTATTTCACAAACAGGTAACACACAAGTTACATTAAATTTAAGAAATTATTCTAATAATACAGCAGCTAGTTCATCACTTGGCCCCTTTACTGTTACTTCATCAACGAGTAAGGTAGATACTAGAGCAAGAGCTAGAGCGATTGCTCTAAAAATAGAGAACACAAGTACAAGTCAAGAATGGAAACTTGGAACGTTTAGATTAGATATACAACCGGACGGTAGAAGATAATGGCAGTACAATTAACATATACAGGAACACCCTTTGCTGAACAGATAAAACAACAAGGATTTAAAGCAGGTAATCCTACTGGTGGTTTCAGTACAAGACTAGCAGATTTATTTCAAAAAGGACCAAAAACTTTTACAACTCCAAATTTAGGTGTTGCTTCTCTGTATGGTAAAACTATTCCAGTAGCATCATCAACAGCAAATTTAAGATTACCTAGTGGTGCTATTCCTGGAAAAACTTTTTTAGAAAGTTTAAAAAATCTAGGTGGAACAAGATTTGGAACAGAGGTTATTCAAACACCTGAACAAGCGACAAAAGGAATGAGGGTTGCTCAAACGGCAGAAAGATTAAAAAATGTTTCTCCCACAGCAGCTAAATTCCTATCTGGCCAAACAATTACAGGTTTAGGTGGTGCAGCGGGACCAGGTATTATTAGATCCCTATTTTCTCTACCATTTACGGGAGCAACTATTGGTCCAAGTATTTTAGCTACTTTAATGGGACCCTCTGTTGCTCGAGGAGATTTTAAAGCTGATGAAGCTTTTCAACTAGGACAAAGTGAATTAGGTCTAGGTGAATTTTTTAAAGATCAAGATTTTAATCAAGGTTATGTTTCTGGAGCTTTACCTGCAGTCGTATCTGGTGATCCTAATCAAATTACAGGAGGTATAACAGAATCCCTACCTCCAGACGCAGTATTAAATGAATTTGATAACATTACTAACACAGGAGTTAATCAAGGTGGAAGAGGCATAATTGATTTAATAAAATCTGGTGGTCAAAAAGTTTTAGATTTTGCTGCTCCAATAGCTAAAGATGTTGCCGGAAGAAGTATTGCATCTCAAGTTTTAGGAAAAGCAGGTTTTATGGTTGGAGGAATTCCTGGAGCACTAGCAGGAATGATTTTTGGTGGAGCAAAAGGTGGTGATTTATTTAACGCGCCTTACATTGGAGGAGTTACTACTGTAGATGAATTTGGAAATTTAATTAGTGGTGAAGAGTTAGATAAATTAAATGCAAGAGGTGGTTATTATACAGATGCAGCAAGAGCTTCAAGAAGAAGAGATAAAAGTATTGCAAATATGAAAGCAAGGAGAGAGGCAGGTTTAAGATACGGTAAAAACAGATTAGAAGAATTAGAGGCACAACAAGCAAGAGAAGAAGCAGCAAGACAAGCAGAAGCTGCTGCAATTCAAGACGCAAACAGAGCTGCAGAAACTGGAGGCTATCAATCTTCTTTTGCTTCAGATACAGACTTTATGGAAGGAGATCCAACTGCCGGTGGTCAAGCGACAACAGCTACAATGGGATCATTTAAACAAGGTGGAATAGTAGGATTATTATAATGGCAAAGATAGTACAAGTATTAACTAGACCTAGTAAAGAATACAGACAATCTGTGGCAGACTCACAAGTTAGAGATCTCGATGCTGTAATTCAAAAACTAAATACAACGTTTCAAAAAGAACTTAAAGATGAGGTAGAAGCATTTAATTTCTTTTTACAATAATGGCTAATAATTTTATTAATAAAAAAGTAGATTTGAGTACAACTGATTTAACAACTTTATATACAGTTCCTTCTGCAAAGACCGCAGTGGTTAAATCTATTTTAGTGTCTGAAGATGCAGGGTCCGGGGCTAATATTACGGTAACATTAGTAAACTCATCTGGCACTATATTTAGTTTATTTAAAACTAAATCTATATCTTCAAATACTACCGTAGAACTTTTGACTCAGCCTCTTGTGGTAGAGGAAAGTGAGGCAATAAAGGTACAAGCAAGTGACGCGAATGAGCTGCACGTTATAGCTTCAATATTAGAAATACAGCCAAGAGAGGTAACAACGTAATGCAAGTATTAAAACCAGAGAAAATAATAACTACTATTTCTAACCTAAAAACAGGTGAAATATACAAAACTGAGGAGGAATGGAAAGCTAAGGGTATATCAGAAACAGAGATAAGAAGAGACGTAAAAGTAATAATGCCATCTCTTGATTTGTTTCCAAAAACCAAGTAATGTGGAAAACTCAGGTATTTTGCCTGCCCTATTTTTAACATATTTACAACTATGACGATATCGAGAATGCAAGAACCCAGACAATTATACGGCTTAGGAAGCTTCGTAAAAAAGATTACTAAACCTATCAAAAAGATAGTTAAAAGCCCTATCGGTAAAGCGGCATTATTAGGAGCAGGTGCATATTTTGCAGGAGGTGGAGGTAATCCATTTACTGCTGCAGGAAGATCTGGTTTTGGTAGTAACCCTTTTGGTGCTCTTATTAAAAGAGGATTATTAGGAGCAAAAACAGCTGCTGGAGAAAGAGGTATTGTAAGAGAGGGTGGATTAAAAGGATTGTTAGGTAAATTAACAGGTGGTTTCGGTAATTTATCTGGAGGTCAACAAGCATTTTTATTAGGTGGTGCTGGTTTATCTTTATTACCTTTTTTAACAGGAGGTGCCGAAGAGGAAGAAGACATTGTTGAAGATACTTTTGATGTTACACCTTCGAGCATTGCCAACATTAGACAGATGGCAAGAAACAGAGATTCAAGTTTAGCTTTCTTACCACAACAACAATTTGTAAGACCTGGTTTTTATGCAGCTGAAGGTGGCACACCTAGAGAAATGTTTGCTGGCGGTGCAAATAGAGTTACACAATTAATGCAATTATTAGAAACAACAAAAGATCCTATGGACAGGCTTATGATCCAACAAGAAATAGATATGATTTTAGGTAAATCTCCATTTAACGCAGCTAAAGGTGGTATAGCAGAACTACCGCAAGTTAGAATGTTAGAAGGTGGAGTCCCTGAAGTAGACTACAGACAATCAGGTGGATTTGTACCAATGGGTAAAAAAGAAAAAGCAGATGATGTCCCAGCGATGTTATCAAAAAATGAGTTTGTTATGACAGCAGATGCTGTTAAAGGTATGGGTGACGGCAACGTAGAAAAAGGAGCCCAAAAAATGTATGATCAAATGAAACAATTGGAGAATAGAGTAGTATAATGGCATTACCAGATTATTTAAAAGATACAGCACAAGATTTTGCAAAACAATTAACAGCAACAACGTCTGTCCCAATAGAAACAGGTACATTTACTGGTAGACAATTTGTTGGTGCTGAAGATCCATTACAAACACAAGCTATTGGTATAGCACAACAAGGTGTTGGATCTTATCAACCTTTCTTAACTGCAGCTCAACAAGCTGGAGTATCAGGAGCACAGACACTAGGAACAGCAGCTACAACATTAGGTGGTGCTCAACCTAACATAACAACAGCTCAAGGTTTAGCTCCAACAACTGGAGCACAAGCTGCAGCTCAAGCGCAAGACTTCATGTCTCCATTTCAACAACAAGTTATTGATACAACTCTTGCAGAGTTTGATAGAAACAGAGCAATACAAGAACAACAAATTAGAGATCAACAAGCACAACTTGGTGTACTAGGCGCAGGTAGAGCAGGAGTACAATTAGCTGAGTATGGTGCAGGTGCAGATAGAGAACGTGCTGCATTACAAGCAGGATTATTACAACAAGGTTTTGGTCAAGGACAAGCGGCAGCACAACAAGCATTAGCTAATCAATTAGGTTTAGCGGGTGCACAGCAACAACAGTCTGGAGCACTACAAGGATTGGCTGGACAACAATTTGGTCAAGCAGGATTTCAAACAGGTTTATCTAACTTCTTACAATCAAGTAGAGCAGGAGACATACAAGCTCTTGGTGGTCTAGGATCTTTAAGACAAGGAATTACACAAGCACAATTATCAGCTGATCAACAAGCAGCGCAAGCAGCAGCCTTTGAACCACAACAAAGACTACAACAGTATGGTGCTGGTTTAGGTCAACTAGCTGGATTTGGTGCAGTTGCTCCACAATTACCAACAGAAGCAGTAAACCCATTAGACAAAGCTCTTGGAACTGCATTAGGTGTTGGTGGATTGTACGCTAAGATTTTTGCTAAACCACAAGTGGTAATAAGATAATATGAGACCATTAAATAGACCAATGTTTAAAATGGGTGGCCCTGTAAAAGAAGGGATCATGGATGGTATTAGAGAACCTAAAGCTGGCGGCGGAACTATTGGTGGCGGAACTATAGCGGGACAAAATGTAGGAAGAGGTAGAACTGGATTTTTTAATCCTTTTGCTTTAATTCCGGCGGGTATAACAGCTTTAAGAGCAGCGGGTCCAGCGGCAGTTAGAGGTTTTCAAGCGGCAAGAGGATTTGGCGCTACTCCAGGCAAGTTAGGATTTTTTGGTAGGGCAAAAGATTTAGCAAAAATTAGATCAGGTATTGGTTTACCTATGGCTAGCCGTCCAGAAAGTATTGGTTTTAGAATAGGTTCTTTCGCAAAACAAAATCCTATTTTAACATTATCATCACCTAGTTTAGGAACTAGTTTAGTTACTGGTGGTGGACCTGTTGCAATAGAAGCAGCGAAAGGCGTTGCAAACTTTTTAGTTCCAGGAGAAAGATTTGATCCATTTAAAGGTGAAAAACAAGATGAAAACGTTGGACAAAAAGGAGTTGAAACTAATGTGGGACAAAGGGGTAAAACTAAAGATACGATAAATCAAGAAATAGAAAAAGGAAATCAGTTTAACGATGATGGAAGTAAAAAAGAAACATCAGTATCAAGATTATTAAAAGCTGTTGAGAAAAGATCTAGAGACGCTGCTGTTGCAGATTCTTTAATTGCAGCAAGTGAACAATTTAGAACGGGTGAGGCTTCAATTAAAGACCCTAGTCCAGTAATTAAAAAAATAAGCGAAGAATTTGATAAAGATGTTGATCTAAGACAAAAACTAGATTTAGCTAGAATTGAAAGTGAATTTAAGAAAGAACAAATAAAAGCACAAGCTATAGCAACTGATCCTATTGCTATTGAAAAAAGAAAACGTGCGTTATCAACAATTGGTGATTTAGATAGAGCAGATAGAGGTGGTGTAAGATATGGAACTAAAAACGGTATTAAATTACTAGCTTTAGATTATGAAGATCTTACTGGAAATACATACCAAGGTTCATTAGGTGGTGAAGATAAATTAAAACAACTTCAAGGAACAGAAGCATATAAGCTTAACCCAGAATCCGTGATAAAAGATTCTATTGAAAACATTAAAATAGATGGAGTAATAAAACCGGGAGCAAACGGAACTTATACTATAGGAAACGAATTATATGAGTATGTAAACGGTGTAGTAAGAAGATTAAAATAATTTCATACCTATATATTAATGGTAGGCAGGAATAAAAAATGGCAACAATAGACGAATTATTAAGTAACACATCATCTGGTCCCACAAATAGAGTCGGCACTCTTGAATCTGTTTTTTCAGGTGTTGCATCTGGTCTTATCGCAATACCTAAAGGTTTCTTTTCTCTCGGTGCAACATTAATTGATCTTGGTGCAGGTACAAACAAAGCCGCTGAGGTCGAAGCATTCTTTGATGATCTTACAACGTTTGATGAAAAAGCAGAAGCAACGGCTGCTGGTAAGTTAGTTGAAACACTTGTTAATATTGGTGTTCCTGGAGGTATTGCTTTTAAACAAGGACAAAGATTAGCTAAGTCTGCAGTTAGAGCCATGCAGAACAATACTTATTTTAAACCAAGTAAAGAACTAATTGAGACTGCAGCAGGTGTTGGTAAATTAAATACAAGACAAACTAGTTTACTTGCTGTTGGAACAACAGATGCTGCAGGCAAAACAAGACAGGACATACTTAGACAACGTTTAAAACGAGCAAAGTTTTTAACAGGAGCCGCAGCTGGTGGAGTTGCAGAGGGAGTCTTTGTTGGTGATGTAGAGGGTATCGGAACCTTTGGTGATTTATTAGGTGGGCCCACAGAAATAAATAGAGAAGAAGATCAAAGAGATCCTGCTAGACAATTAATTAACAGAGTTAAGTTTGGAACAGAAGGTGCTTTATTTACAGGTGTTCTTGGTGGTATTGGAGCCACAATAAAAAAATTAGCTACGAGATCCGACGATGCTTTTAAAAATGGCTCAAGGTTAGAACAATGGTTTTTTGATGTTATTGTTACAAATTTAAGGGCTCAGGGAAAAACAACAAAAGAATTTTTTGATCAATCAAGAATAGAAATTGGTAAACGATCCTCTGATGCAACTAGAGCAAAATTTATTAGTAAAGAAATAGAAAAAATTATAGATGAAATTTATCCACCTTTTAGAGGTGTAATGGCTCAAAAATTTAAATTAAAAAAAGGTGCAACCATATTACAGAAAAGAGACGAAGCTTTAAAAACTATTAATGATATTTTATTGTCAGGCGAACCTAAAATTATAAATAAACCGGTATTAAATGAAGCAGGTGAGGAATTATTTAAACAAGCAAAAAAAGAAACACCTAATCTAACTAAAGATGATTTTATAAAACAATTAGATGTTGGTAGTAGAAGACAATTTTCTACAATAAAACAAACTGCAGATTTTGGTCCTATTGCAGAATCAGAAAAACAAAGATTATTTGAATTATTAAAAAATGAACCTAGATTAAAAGATAAAGCAAATATAAATGCTATCCTTGCAGGGTTAAGTAGAATACGTAGTAAATGGGGTGATATGTTTACAACTCTAGGTGCAACACAAAGTAAAGAAAACTTTAGTGAATTTGCAAAGATATATAAAGATACGGTATCTAGTTGGTTAGGTCAAACTTATGAATTATTTCAAAACAGAAATGTTATGGGATTAGAGTCTTGGCGACCTGCTGAAGAAACAATTGCTAAAGCGGTAAAAGAGTTTCAAAGAGTTGCAAAAGAAAAAGGTAAATCCTTAACAAAAGAAGATGCTCTTTATTATGTTAATAACATATTAAAAACAGCTATATTAAAACCAAGAATGGCAGAAAAGGTTGGTCCCTCTTTTAAAATGCCAGAAGATTTTTTTACCAAACAATCATCTAATGATAAAATTAAAAGTTACGCAACAGTAAAAGGATTAAAAGAATTAGAAGAAGCTGGATTTGATAGAAAAATTTTTGAAGAATTATTGGGTAAAACACAAAATCCAATGCAAACTATTTTAACAGCTACATCAAGACTAGCTTTAATAACAAGACGAAATGAATTTTTTAGTAATTTAGATAATTTATCAAAAGTGGCTGTCAGAGATGCAGACTTGTTCCCACAAAACTTAGAGAAGTGGAGAGCAGCAGGATCTAATCCAGCTCTTAGACCAAAAAAACCAGGAGAACCTTTTGTTGTTGATAGTGAAGAACAAGCTAGAAGATTTTTTGGTAAAGATGGTTTTACACAAATAGACATTGATCCCAATAAAACTTTAGAGGCAGGTTCAACAAATCCATTAGATGGTAAATATGCAAGAATAAGCACGGCAGAAGCTTTAGCTGAAACTAACAAAACAAATAGAACTAGTGGAGCTATGATGAGGCTGTATGAAAATTTTATTTTATATCCTAAAGCAACATCACAGATGGCAAAAACTATTTTTTCTCCGGTTACACACGCTCGTAATTTTATTAGTGCTACAGCTTTTGCTGCTGCTAATGGTATTATTCCATTAAGAGATCCTAATGCTGTTAAAGATGCTTTTAAATTTGCTGGAGCTAATTTTAAAGGGACACGACAACAACAAGAATTTTACGAAGAACTATTAGAATTGGGTGTAGTTAATAGTAACGTTAGACTTGGAGATTTAAGTAGATTGCTTGAAGATGTTAAGTTTGGTGAAACAATGACATCAGATAAAGGTCTTCGTTTATTGTTAAAACCACTGTCTAGAATAAAAAAGTTTTCAGAGGATTTATACACAGCAGAAGATGATTTTTGGAAGATATATACTTTTTCTCAAGAACAGAAAAGATTAGCGGATGCATTAACAAAAAGTGGTATTAAAAAAGGTGAAACTTTTACAGACTCAGCAGGTAGAACAGTTAGATTTACAGATGAGTTTATAAAGAGAGAAGCAGCTGACATTGTTAAAAATAATGTACCTAACTATGATTATGTGGGTAAGGGTGTTAAAGGATTAAGAAAAGCTCCTATTGGAAACTTTGTATCTTTTCCGGCGGAGATATTAAGAACAGGCACAAATATAGTCAGACGAGGTTTAAAAGAAATAAATGAAACAGTTGTGAGAGCTGATGGCACAACAGCAAAACCTTTTGAAGCCATAGGGTATACTAGACTTTTTGGAATGGGAGCTACAACAGTAGCCGTTCCTTACGCATTAACGGAAGCATTTAAAGCATTATACGACGTAACATCTGATGAACTAGAAGCACTAAGAAGATATGTTCCTGATTGGTCTAAAAATTCAACGTTAATTCCAATAAAAGGTGAGGATGGTAAATTTAAATATATAGATTTTAGCCATACCAATGCTTATGATACTTTAACAAGACCAATACAAACTGTAATCAATGCAGTATCTCAAGGTCGAACAGATCAAAATGGTATTATGGATGATTTTTTAGTTGGCTTAATGGAAGCTACTAAAGAATTAGGTTTACCTTTTGTAAGTGAGTCTATTTTTACAGAGGCAGCAGTTGATGTATTACCTAAAGGTATTTTAGGTAGAGGAGGTGTAACCTCATCTGGATCGAGAGTATTTAATCCGGCAGACACTTACGGAGAAAAAGCAGAAGCAATATTTAAACACATCTTTCAATCACAGGCTCCTTTTTCTCTTCAACAATTTAAGAGACTTGGAATGGGTGTAATTAATGAAGTAGGTGTAACTCAAAAAGGTAAATTTAACGAGTATGGAGATGCTTACGAATTAGGAGATGAAGCTTTGGGACTTGTGGGTTTTAGAGCTGTTGCAGTTAATCCAGCTAAATCTTTAAAATTTAAAATTAATGATTATCAAAGTAGTGTTAGAGATGCTAGATCATTGTTTACAGCGAAATCATTACGTGGTGGACCAATTGATCCTAGAGACATCGTTCAAAATTATATTAATGCAAACAGAGCTCTTTTTACTGTTAGATCTGAATTTCAAAAAGACATTGATGGTGCTAGAACACTTGGTTTAAGTGAAAATAAATTATTTAGTGAAGTATCTGATCGTATGTCTAGAGTAGATTTTGTAACAATAGATAATGATCAATTTAGACCTATAGCTATTTCAGATAATGTAAGATTAGCTTTTGCAAACAACGCTGCAAATTTAGGTGTAACTAATCCTTTTTTAGAGGCTTTTCCTGCTATCTTAGAAGTTCAACAAAATTTAAGGAATGTTTCATTATCAGATGGTGAGTTTCCATTTATTGAAAATCCACTACTACCGTCAACATCACCAGTAAGTGGCCCAAGCACCTTAAATTTACCTAATATTGACCAAAAAACGATAAGTCAAACTAGTAGAAATAACTTAACAGATCGATCTCTTTTTGATAAATTATTTCCATTCGGATAAAATTAATTATGGCAATAGAACCTAAGAATACAAGAGAACATATCGTGGCCTTATACGGCTACATAACCGGTTTACGTAAGGATGTGTCTTCAATTAAAAATAATCATTTGAAACACATGCATGAAGATATTGATAAATTGGGTGGCAAGATAGATAAAGTCTATTGGGTTCTTTTAGCTACAGTGGGGACTGTGGCCTTATATTTAATTGATAAATTCATTGGATGAAACTAACAGCTAACATAACTCTTGACGAGTTAACTAAAAGTCAGGTTGCGGAACGTAAGGGTATTAACAACAACCCTAATCCACAACAAATTGAAAATCTAAAAGCGTTGGCTACAAATATTTTGCAACCGATACGCTCACACTATGACAAGCCTTTGATTATATCCAGCGGATTTCGTTGTGCAGAACTTTGCATAGCAATCGGTAGCTCAGTTAACTCACAACATGTAGCAGATGACAGTGCAGCTGCAGCAGACTTTGAGATACCCGGTGTAGATAATAGAGAATTAGCAAAGTACATTAGATCAGAGCTAGAATTTGATCAATTGATTCTTGAGTTCTACCGAGACAACGAACCAACATCGGGCTGGATACATTGTTCGTATTCTACTAACAATAATAGAAACCAATCATTACGTGCACAAAGAGTTGATGGTAAGACTCAATATAGTCCTTGGTTAGATTAATCTTCTCTATCGTCGTGCCAACGCTCGTTGATTTTAGTAGCCATCCATATAGCTATTGGAATACAGAAAATTAAAGTATACTCCATGGCTTTCTTTGGTGGTATGTCAAAATAATGATTTAATATTGTGGTTATTATAATTGGAGAACAAGCTCCAACTAACATAAGTATTACCATTCTATAAACAAAAGGTGGTTTTAAATTCATTCTCCCTACTTTTTTGCCGCATATTGTCATAATAACTTTTATGAAATATTAAACCTAAATTACTAAGTATTTCTCTTTCTAACATTTTATCATCAGTTGTTTTATAAGTTTGCATATCTCGTTTTAAAATTTTCAAATCGCTTGGAGAGCGAAATTTCCAGTAATTTTGTTTAAGAATATAATTATCTAACAAATCTAAAACTTCTTCTTTTTTTAATAGGTAGTAGGCTATTTTAAAATATTTAGAAATATCTAATAGTTTAGGTCTAAATTTAAGTATAAAATAAGCCTCTCTAACATTTAATCTTTTTTCAGGACATTTTATTATAACTACTTTTTTACATTGTCCTGTTTTTTTCCGTGCATATTTTCTAAAAGGTCTGCCCTTAAAAAAATCTTTAGTTAAACCAACATAATTACAATTTTTCATCTCTTTGTCTGTAAACCTTAAATAAATCGCTGGTCCCTTGTAGTCGTAGATCCTGTCACTTTTCCATTTTATATCCATTGTTTCAACTCTTCTCCCATAATTTGAGTTGCAATGTTTACTTTCTTTCTTAATGATTTCACTATCTTTTCATCGACAGTATCATCTGCTATCATGTCAACGTATGTCACTGATTTCTTTTGTCCTATTCTATGTGCTCTGTCTTCTGATTGCATTCTTTTTTCTAGATCATATCCATTAGAGTAATAGATAACATTACTTGCCTGAGTTAGTGTAATACCATAACCACCTGTAGCTGGTGTTCCTATAAAGAATCTACACCCTTCATCTTTTTGAAACTTATCAATATTACTCTGTCTATTTTCAGGTCTAGTTCTACCATAGTAATCAACAATAGAATTATCCCCATACTTCTTTTTTAAATGTTCTACAATTGTCTCTACATCGTTCTGGTAATGTGCCCAAATTACAACCTTACCTTCTATTTCTTCTAGCACATCCATAAGTTCGTCAAGTCTATTACTTTTGATTTTTTGTATTGATCCATCGTCTGCAGTAAAATGTCCACAGGTAATTTGATGTAATCGCATTAGTTGTGTTAATACCGTGGCTGTTGACATCATCTTACCATTCATTTCAGCCAACGCCATTTGTTTCATTTGTTCATAAACTTTCTTTTGTTCTGATGATAACTGAACCGTACGTTTCATATAGATTTTATCAGGTAAATCTAAACAATCATCTTTTAATACACGATAAGAAAAGGGTCTTAATTTTTCCGATAGCTCATCTAAATTCCTATAACCCACAACTATTTGAACAGATTTACCACCAAAGTTTGCAGTTTTCATAATCGCATACCTAGTTCTAAAAGTGTAATAAGAACCGTGACCCAATAGTTCTTCTTTTAAAAAATCACATTGTTTGTATAAATCTAACGGGGACTTAGTCACTGGTGATCCTGTTAATATTCTTCTGTATTTACTTAAAATAGATAAATTACAAATATTTTTAGTTCTTTTAGCATCTGGATTTTTTATAGTTGTAGATTCATCTACAGCCATCAACGTTCTATGTGAATTTAAAAACTTTTTAGCAAACTCACAACCTTTAATAGTGCTAAAGGCTTCAACATTCATAATTAAAATATGAAGATCAGTCCCTGTTTCAAACAAACTTTTCAACCGTAGGTTTTGTTTGCGAGTAATGTTAGGTTTCCATAATACATTTTTATGTTCAATATGATTAGGTAAATGATCAGGTATTTGATTTAAATACCAAGTTCCTACTACACCCTTTGGTGCCACAATTAAGGCACCATTAATCTTACCTTTGTCATAAAGCATGGCTATATTATCAATTAACACTTTTGATTTACCAGTACCCATTTCCATGAAGTAAGCAAAATACTCCTTATCCCAAGACATGGTTAAAGCTTTGAGCTGGTGCTCATACGGTTGAGTTTTAAACTTATAATTCATCTTTCTATTGACTTAATATATAGGATATATTATAAACAAAGTCAATGGTAGAAAGCATAAATTATTCGGAAGCAAAAAAAGAGAAGTTGCCTACAGTTTATGTACTGCAAGAAATTGCAGGTACAAGAGACGGTAGACCAAAAATAAATATTATGGGTGCATCTCAATACGGTAGAATTAAATTTCTACTTCCTGAGTTATCTCAAATTATTTTTTCTCCGGGTCCATTAGTTTTTAAGTTAAGACAATTACTTAGAGATTATAAACCTACCGATTATTTATTACTAACAGGTGATCCAGCAATAATTGGTGTAGCCTGTTCTATCGTATCAGATCTTACAAACGGTAAATACAATTTACTTAAGTGGGATAAACAAGAAAGAAAGTATTATGCAATTGAAATCAATTTATATGAGAAAGGAGAAGTCAGTGAATAATATTAATTTTGAAAAAGACGCGAAACAAGACTTAGCATCGGCGAATGATGCTAAACAATTATCTGATCAAGTTGTTAAACTTCAAAACCTTGAAGAACAAATTGGTGAGAGAGAAAAAGAATTGAAAGATATGAAACGAGAGGCTGAAAAAGTTTCTGGTGAGGTCATTCCTACTATCATGCAGGAGATGAACATATCTTCTTTAAAATTAGCAGACGGATCTTCTGTTGAAGTTAAACCCGTCTACGGTGCATCTATCCCTGTTGCCCATAGGGAGGAAGCATTTAAATGGCTTCGAGATCATGGTTTAGGGGATCTTATTAAAAATGAGATCACTGTTTCCTTTGGCCGTGACGAAGATAACAAGGCACAGCAATATGCTGTCCTTGCGCAAGGTCAAGGGTATCAACCCGTCCAGAAATTAAAGGTTGAACCAATGACACTTAAAGCACTAGTCCGTGAGCGTATCGAGTCTGGACAAGATATGCCAACGGACTTGTTTAACGTGTTCGCAGGAAACCGAACAAAAATAACAAGGAGTAAATAAACATGAACAAAGAAACGGGAATACAGAAAAAAACTGAAGCCGGTCTTCCTTCAAATATATTTGAAAAAGATGCTGGCGTTGGTTTAGGTAAGTTAGGTCAAGAAGACTTAGCTCTGCCTTTTTTAAAAATCCTTGGACAACTATCTCCAGAGACAAACAAAAGAGATGGTAAATATGTCGAAGGTGCAGAGCCTGGAATGATTTTCAACTCTGTAACAAACGAGTTGTATGACGGAGAGAAAGGTATCAATGTGATACCTTGTTTTTACAAACTCGAATATGTTGAATGGAAAGATAGAGGCGAAGGTCCTGGAGCACCAGTAGCTGTCCACTCATCAACATCCGACATCATTAGTAAAACAAAACCTGATGCAAACTACAAAGATAGATTACCGAACGGTAACTATGTAGAAAAGACTGCAAATCATTTTGTTATTGTTACTGATAAAACACCATGCACTGCTTTGATTTCAATGAAATCAACACAACTAAAAGTTAGTAGAGCGTGGAACTCAATGATGGCAGGTATAAAACTGAAAGGTCAGTCAGGGTTATTTACCCCAGCTTCTTTTAGCCACTTATATAATCTTAAAACCACACAAATGAAGAACGATAAAGGTACATGGTTTGGTTGGAAGGTTAACAAAGTTGGACCTGTATCGGATCAAGCGCTGTATCAACAAGCAAAAGCTTTTTCTGAAAACATTTCTAAAGGTAATGTGAAAGCAAAACACGGCGGAGATGTTGAAAAAGAAAAGGATTCTATAATTTAGATATAACCGTGAGGTTATAGTTTGGGGCGCTGATGGGAGACTCGACGCGCCCCTCTCTTAATTATTTATGGAATTACTTTTTGCAAAATATTTTGCTGGCTATAATCTTGCTTATGGGCAGGCTGACATGTCTCGATTGGAAATCGATCCCATTACCAAGAAACATAAACCAACGTATCGTTGGAACGATGAAGAAGCCACTGCAGATATATACAAGCAACATTTAACAGGAGAAAGATCTATTGGCATCCAACCTTGTAATGAGTCAGGACTCGCAAGGTTTGGTGTCATTGATGTAGATTTCAAAGATTATAAAAATTACGACAGAAAAAAATTTGTAGAGATAATACAAAAAAATAATCTACCTTTAATACCTGTGTTATCTAAAAGTGGTGGCATACATTTATATTTATTTTTAGATACTTTTATTAGTGCAGTAATTATTAGATCTTTTTTAAGCAACCTACTACCTCTATTCAAATTAAAACACGATACTGAAATATTTCCTAAACAAACTAAACTAGTAAAAGATTCTGAAACAGGAAAAATTAACAAAGGTAACTTTATTAATTTACCTTATTTTAAAAAACAAGAAAGAAAAGCAATTAATACTGACGGCACAGAATTTAGTTATGAAGAATTTATAAAAGTCATAGAAGCTAATTTAGTAAAAGAAGAAGACATTAAAAAGATAACAAACAAAATCGAAGCTGAAACCATGGATGGTGTTGATGACATTTTTAAAGATGGTCCACCGTGTTTGGCAGCATTATCCAAAGTAGCAAAGAACGATGACTTTGATGGTAAAGATAGATTTTTATATAATTACCATGTTTTTGTTAAAGCAAAATATGAAGATAACTGGGAGCAGATGGTTATGGATGCACCAGTAAAATTTTTCTCTGGTGCTAATGCACATGCATGGGACAAGCAAAAATTAAAAGCAAAACTAAAATCATGGAGAGAATCATATAAAGGTTACACTTGCACCCAAAGTCCTATCAATGATTTTTGTAAAAAAGGTATTTGTGTTAAAAGAAAGTTTGGTGTCTTACATGGATCTAAAGGAAGTTATCCTGTCTTAACTAATTTAATTAAAGTAGATCTTGAACCAGAAGCTGAATATACATTTGATGTTACTCTGCCAGATGGTGTTGATACAAGAACAGTTCATTGTAAAACTGTAGAACATGTTAATGATCAAAGAAAAAGAAGAAATGCTATATCTAAGTATGCAGGTTTTCCACCACCAATAATTAAAGGTGCAGATGATCAACAAGTATTAGAAGATTTATATAGAACATTAACAGTTCAAGACCCACCAATAGGAACAACACCAAAAGAAAAATTACACGACCAACTACATCAAAAGATAAACGGAGCAAGAGCACAAAACGACGTAAGTTTTAAATCTGGCGGTGTATTAATTGATGGAGAGTTTGCTTATTTTAAATTTGTTAATTTCTACAATAAATTAAAATCTAATGGTTGGAAATATCCAGAAGATAAAACAGGCATCATGATACAAGAATATTTTGAAAAATGTGATGTAGAATTTATAGAAGAGAAAAGATTTCCATCACAGAAAAAAGGTGAGTACAACACGCCTACCAAACATCTTCTAAAAATATCTACTGAAAAGTTTGAACAGATTAAAATTTTACATAACAAAATTAATTATGACAAAGAAATAATATGACCTATATGACTAATAATAAAAGAGATTATAAAAAAGAATATCAAAATATACTTTTAAGAAGAAAAAACAATAAAGAGTATGATGCCAAATACAAAAAAGATGTTGCAGCTAGGGTAAGGAGATCGTGGCATAAAAATAAGACACCAGAAAAACTTGCAGCGAAAAGGCTTTATATAAAAGAATACACTTTAAAATATCCTGAAAGAAGAAAATTGACTGCAAAAAAGACTTATAAAAAAATTAAAACTGATCCTATTAAATGGGAAAAACGTACAATTTACCATAGAAATTGGATAAAAAATAAAAGAATAACAGACCCTAATGCTAAATTATTGTTTTACACAAGATCTTCAATGTATAAAGTTTTGCGGGGTTTAGAAAAATCAGCACCTACATTAAAATTATTAGATGTTCCTAATATAGAATTTTTATGGCAACACCTTATAAAACAATTTCAACCGGGAATGACAAAAGAAAATTATGGTTTATGGCATGTAGACCACATTATACCTTGTTCTAGTTTTGATTTTTCTGATGTTGAACAACAGAAAAAATGTTTTCATTACACAAACTTACAGCCTTTATGGGCCTTTGATAATTTGAGTAAAGGAACAAAAATATTATGATTAGAAAAATATTAGGGCCTCCGGGAACAGGTAAAACAACTAAGCTACTGCACTATGTAAGAACATTAGTTAAGTTTGGCACACCGCTACATCGCATAGGTTATTTTGCTTTTACTAAAAAAGCTGCGGGTGAAGCTAAAGGTAGAATGTTAGATAAACATCCAGAATTAGAAGACAAGGATCTTCCTTACTTTCAAACACTGCATTCATTTGCATTTAATCTTTTAGGCATGAAGAAAAGTAATGTTATGCAAGATGAAGATTACGAAGCTATTGGCAGAGAGGTTGGCATTGAAGTATCCATTTATTCTAATGGTGAGGAAACAACAGGTTTTCTAGACTCAGACTCAGAATATTTTAAACTAATATCTGCAGCTAGAGTTAAGAATTTATCTATTGAAGATGAGTTTAATACAGGCATGTACTCAGAAGATTTAAATTTTGAAACTTTGAAGATACTAAAGTTAGAATTAGAAAATAGAAAACAAGCATTTAAATTAGTTGATTTTACAGACATGATTGAAAGGTTTGTTGAATCAAATCTTTGTCCTAATTTCGATGTAGTATTTATTGATGAAGCACAAGATCTATCACCCATACAGTGGAGAATGTTTGATGTTCTCAAGAAAAATTCTAAACATGTTATATTAGCGGGAGATGATGATCAAGCTATTTTTGGTTGGGCTGGTGCTGACGTAGAGAGATTTCAAAAAGAACCTGCTAAAAATAAAGTTTTACCAAAATCATATCGTGTTCCAAAATCCATACAAACCCTAGCAAATAAAATTTTAGATAGAATACCTGACGAGAGAAGAATTAAAAAAACTTGGCAACCAAGAAAAGAAGAAGGAAATGTTTATCCTGAAGTATTTTCTTTAGAAGAAGTTCCTCTACAAGAAGGTAACTGGTTAGTGATTGCTAGAACAAATAGAAAATTATTAGACACCATCCCTGCTTTAAAATCTATGGGTATTTACTACGAGTACAAACAAAGGAAAAGTTTTTCAAAAAAATTATATAAAGCAATTACAAATTGGACTCGTTGGACCAAAGGGGAGACACTAACACCACCAGAAGTTAGAGATATATTTGAATATACGACAGATAAATTTCATATTGATGAACATAAAACATACAAGATGTCTGATTTTAAATTAATCGGGACAGCAAGATGGTTTGAAAGTTTTCAAATAGATCTTGATGATAGTTTATATATAAGAAAGATGTTGGAAAGAGGAGAACTCTTGAGTAGAGAAGCAAGAGTAAAATTATCTACAATCCACACAGCAAAAGGTGGAGAAGCAGATAACGTATTATTAATTCTAGATAGCTCTAAACGTACTTTAGAATCATTACAAAGAAGCTTTGAGAAACAAGATGAAGAACATCGTGTTTGGTATGTTGGTGTAACAAGAGCAAAACAAAACTTGTATCTTATGGCAGCAAAAAATAAGGAGAGGAGTTATGACATCGAAAGTTTACAATAAACAAATTGGAGGATCTCACTACAGTAAGTTCAAGGTGCAGCCAAGTAAGTTTATAAATGACAACAAGTTGCTTTTTGCAGAAGGTAATGCTATTAAATATATATGCAGGCACTCGTTTAAAAATGGGAAGCAGGATCTTGAGAAAGCTATACATTACATAGAGATGATTATTGAAAGGGATTATGAGAATACCAAAATTTGAAGCACAGACAGAATGGGTAAAACCTACAGAGTTTCCTGACCTCAGACAAGCAGATGAAATTGCTATTGACCTTGAAACAAAAGACCCAGATTTAAAAACTAGAGGATCAGGTTCTGTTATTGGTAATGGTGATGTGATTGGTATTGCTGTAGCCACCACAGGATACAAAGGATATTTTCCCATTGCTCATGAAGGTGGTGGTAACATGGACAGACAAAGAGTTTTATCTTGGTTAAAAGACATTCTACTTTCACCAGCCACTAAAATATTTCACAATGCCATGTATGATATTTGTTGGCTAAGAAGACTAGGTTTGAAAATAAATGGTGACATTGTTTGTACAATGATTGCTGCAGCTGTTACAGATGAAAATAGATTTAGATATGATTTAAATAGTTTATCGTGGCACTATCTTGGTTATGGTAAAAATGAAGCGGCTTTGGCCGAAGCTGCATCTGAGTGGGGTATAAATCCTAAATCAGAAATGTACAAACTTCCCTCTATGTATGTTGGTGCTTACGCAGAAAGAGATGCTGAAGTAACTCTTGGATTATGGCAAGAGATGAAAAAAGAAATTATACATCAAGACTTAGAAGATATATTTGATTTAGAAACAGAATTATTTCCATGTCTAGTAGATATGAGATTCAAAGGTGTACGTGTAGATGTTGAACGTGCACAACAGATGAAAAAAGAATTAATACAACAAGAAAGAAAGTTACTACACGATATTAAAGGGGAAACAAATATTAATGCACAGATATGGGCAGCAAGATCCATTGCAACTATTTTTGATGTATTGAGATTAGAATATCCACGTACAACTAAAACAGCCGCACCAAGTTTTACAAAAAACTTTTTACAAGAACACAAACATCCTGTTGTTAAAATGATTGCTAAAGCAAGAGAGATTAATAAAGCACACACAACTTTTATTGACTCTATACTTAAACATCAACATAAAGGAAGAATACATGCAGAGATCAATCAATTACGATCAGAGTTTGGTGGTACTATTACAGGTAGGTTCAGTTATCAGAACCCAAACCTCCAGCAGATACCAGCTAGAAACAAGGATCTGGGACCAAGAATCAGAAGTCTTTTTATTCCAGAAGAAGGTTGTAAGTGGGGATGTTTTGATTACTCACAACAAGAACCAAGATTAGTTGTACACTATGCATCTCTCTACAAACTACCTTCAGTGTATGATGTTATTGATGCATATAAAGAAAATTTTGATTCAGATTTTCATCAAACGGTTGCAGATATGGCTAATATACCTAGGACACAAGCCAAGACTATAAATTTAGGATTGTTTTATGGTATGGGTAAAGCGAAGTTACAAGCAGAGTTAGGTGTCACTAAAGAAAAAGCAGAAGAATTATTTGCTCAATACCATAATCAAGTTCCATTTGTAAAACAGTTAATGAATAAAGCATCTAACAGAGCACAGGATCGTGGTCAGATAAGAACATTGTTAGGGAGATTATGTAGATTTCATCTGTGGGAACCTAATCAGTTTGGTATGCACAAAGCCTTGCCACATGAAGAAGCGTTAAGAGAACATGGACCGGGGATCAAGAGAGCATACACATATAAATCACTCAATAAATTAATACAAGGATCTGCAGCTGACATGACAAAGAAAGCTATGTTAGATTTATATAAAGAAGGAATTACTCCTCACATACAGATTCACGATGAGCTGGACATTTCTGTAAAAGATGATACTGAGGCAAAAAAAATAATTGAGATTATGGAAAATACTGTTAGTCTCGAAGTTCCCAACAAGGTCGATTACGAAAGCGGTGATACTTGGGGAGATATTTATGGGTAAATATTATGGCATATTTAAACGCAAACATTCCGGTAGAGTACGCACAGATCAGAAGAGAATATCTTTATGACCTTAAAAAACATCATGGAGAAGTTGAAGACTGTATTATCTTTGGTATTTCGAGCATCACGGGGCGTAGTATCCTCTTCCATTGTATTATGGAAAACGGCGCTGTCTTTTATCGTTTGCCAATTAGTGCCTTCATTCAAAAAGGTTTTAAACCAGAAGAAGTTCCTAAACGTAGACTTGATGAGCTACAGCTTTGGAATTGTTTTAGTTATTATCCTGCTGTTACTACTTGGGATATCCTAGACGGACAATCAGGAAAATATTGGGGTAAAGATAAAAAATGGCACCACGGTAAATATTTATTTACTGTTGATTTTGCTCACCCAGAGAGTAATATAGTAGATACTGATCATTCAGAAGTTCCGCACGAGCACAAGTGCGCTCACATCATAGCCCTAGACGACGGGAACTATGCAGCACAACCTAACAATAGATGTATTTGGGATATACCTTCGTTTACAGTGAAGAATAATATTCCAGATTGGAAAGTGCAAACTTCTGAATGGAATGTTGAAAACACAAGTAAATGGAAGACCGAAGATACGGATAACTTCTTTTACGAAATTGAGGAGAAAAAACATGAT
>Ga0114933_10001853_pt1 | contig 22863 bp, 13 predicted proteins | sample 4SBtaG_FD_89691 | JGI IMG/M metagenome (GOLD analysis project Ga0114933, IMG submission 89691) | Deep subsurface microbial communities from Kolumbo volcano to uncover new lineages of life (NeLLi) - 4SBTROV12_W25 metaG | ecosystem: Environmental > Aquatic > Marine > Volcanic | place: Kolumbo... | reverse complement strand
GCGATGGGTGCCGAGTCTGGCACGGCATTTGGACCGGCCGGAATTGGCGATCTGTATGTCACTTCGACCAGTCCTCGCAGCAGGAATCGAACTCTAGGAGAGAAGTTGGGTTCTGGACTCTCACTAGAGGAGTCTCAAGGCGAGATGCATATGGTTGCAGAAGGGGTTCGTGCGTGCAGGATGTTCAACAACAGGGCTCGTAGACTTGGGGTCGCAGTCCCGTTCATTGCCGCGCTTGAAGGGCTTTTGGATGGTGACTTATCTGTCGAAGATGCAGTCCACCGGATGGTCGACTCGTATGAGGGCTAATCTCGGCAAGGATTGATTGGCCAGTTGCACTCTCAGGGGTCGAAGCGGATGGCGTTCGAGGACCTTACCGAGTTTGAGTTGCGGCTTCTGAAGTGGATATCTGCTTCTGACTTCGTAGAGGTGCCTTGGTCCACCAAGCGTGCCGCGGACGCTTTCAAAGTCGAGGAGCGAGAGGTCTACGAGGCTCTGGCTTCACTGACTGCCAAAGTCCGTGACAATATCCACATCTACTACGACGAAGGTGCAATCAGAATCACTGCGGACGATTCGCCCTCAGCTTAGTGACCAGGTCTGCTGGAAGCAGTACTCCCCACCAAGATGGCCTCTTTACATCGCTTTCTTCAGTAAAGAACGAGCGAGCGTAGATCGAAAGGAAGTCGATCAATAGTACAACAGCAAAGATGATGATCAGATATGCGACTACTTTGTCGTACTGAAGGAATCTGAGATAGAGATTGATGTAATATCCAATTCCCCCAGCCCCTACTATTCCAATAACTGTCCCATGCCTAACATTGTACTCAAACATGAAGATGGCTTGTGAAATCAGATGATTTGCGGATTCGGGTATTACCACGCCAATGGCTGTCTCCAACTTAGACAGGCCCATCGAACCGGCGGCCTCCAAGGGTGTGCTCGACATTCCTTCGATAGATTCATACTGGAGTTTTCCGAGATAGCCGACAGTATAGATTGTCATTGCAAGGACTCCAGATAGTGGACCGAATCCAACCAGAATTACAAAGAAAATAGCCCAAATTATACTCGGTAAACTTCTACTTGCAGCAAGGAAGAACCTTGCAATGAAAGATACAGTCTTTGAGTTTAGATTTCGAGCAGCCAATAATCCAATTGGTAGAGAGATTATCGTCCCCAATACTGTTGAAACAAAAGCGATTTTTATTGTCTCCACCATGCCTATCCATGCTGTAGAGCAAGTGAAGTCGAAAATTGGGTATGCTGTACATACTGGATAGGCTTGGGGTTCTATTACACTCCAATTTGGAGGCCAAAGAGATTCTTGGAAAAATATGATCAGATTTTCTCCACTGCCAGATAGTCTGCCCCAATCATCAACCAATCCATCCATGACCCAGACTGCAAAGACGATTACGAGAAGGAAGTAAAGCGAAGCCTTACTGAATCCAGTAATCATACTCTGACCTCAACTGCTGTAGTCCCAGAGAGGAATGGGTTTACCCTTCCATCATCAATCACAAGTAGTCTGTCTGCCATTGACTTGGCCCTAGAAACATCATGCTCTACCACAATCAAGGCTGCGCCACTGGATCGCACATAGCCAGTTACCTCAGACAGGACGCTATCTAGTGTCTCCTCGTCTAGCTCACTTAGGAACTCGTCCGCCATAATCAATTTGGGAGCCTGTGCCAGTGTCCTAGCAGTTGCAACTCTTCTCTGTTGGCCTCCAGAAAGCCTTCTGATAGGTTCCTTTGTCTTGTCTGTCAGGCCCATTCTCTCGATAGAATATAGGGTATGGTCAATTACTTCTGAAGACGGGAGTAAAGAGAGAGAGCCAGTATGTCCTGCCCTAGCCCCCAGCATTACATTGTGTCTTACACTAGCATGCCTAACTAAGCCTAGCCTCTGAGGGATGTACCCTACTGATCCACGTGGTGGTTTAGATGGTAAAGTTGAGTTGCAAACTCTGATGGTTCCTGAAATTGGCTTTATCAGTCCTGCAATTGTCCTTAGGAGGGTTGTCTTTCCAACTCCAGAAGAGCCTGTGATGGCTACAATCTCACCAGATTTAATCGATAAATCTGGCACTCGGACGAGAGGATTGTTCGAGTCGTATCCAATAACTACTCCCTCTAACCTGACTACATAGTCATCTGGGAGTTGCCCCTCATCTTCACTCATAGGGGCACCATACTTTCCAATCTATCAAGTGATGTCAAACTTGTCATCGTAATACAAAGAAATACCCGGGATATTTCTGATTAATTCTGAGTAACTACCCAAATGCTGCTGCGAGGTCGATCTTACGATTCCAGGGGTGTTAAGGACATTTGCCAGAATTTCAGAGCCGCATGTATTTCGAGGAGATTCCTCATCAATCACATGTACGGAAATGTCGTAACATCCCGTATATGTTTGGCCCATTGTAGTATGATTTTCAACATACATCTCGTAGTTTAGAGACATTAAGGCGTTGAGAATCGCAGTTCTTGTCTGGACATCTAGCAACTCTGGATTGTACATCACTGGATGACTGGGGGCCTTGCCAAATGTCGGAAGAGCGACATACTGATCCCTTTCTAGGCACCACTCTTCGTTGTCTTCCTCTACATCGTTACCACAGTAAGAGTCCACGGTGCTGTCCTTGACGAAGGCGACATCTCCAGTGCCGTCTGAAAGGCACTTCACTGCTCCCGAGTACCCGTAGTAGGGGGTTCCGGAATCTGGAATTGAAGCATCATTGTTGAAGAAGTTGTAGATTGTGTTCCTTAAGGAATCAATATCGTTTGAATCACCTACTACTTCGGCGTAATCGTTGCCAATCAGATAACCCATGGGAATTAGCATTCCTGCGGACTTAAGCCACCCTGTATGGCATGATGTCTTGCCCTCAAGAAGGGCGAACGGATCAGTACTTGAATCGCCATCAAGGTGCGCTGCAGCCACCTCACTGTCTGCTCTCACCCATGCGTGAGCATTGTAGTAGGTTCTCTCGTCGGATTTCTGATTAGCGGCCATAACTGCCAAATCGTACTCCTTCCAACCTACCCAAGCGGCCCCTCCGTCCATGAATGCAATATCTGCATGCCCAAATCGGAGAGCCTCTATGATGGCCCCCTCGGAATCAACATTGTACAGTTCAACATCTACGCCGAGAGTCTCCTCGAGGTAATCGGCTAACAACTGAGGATTTTCATCTATGTTCTCATAATCAGCCTTGACCTCAAATGCGATTCTTATTTGATCAACAGTAGGGGAAACTGTCTCATTAATCGTATACTTGTTGCTGTAATATGCGGAGATTCCCGGAATGTTGGAAACTAGTGAAGAATAGCTAGACATGTGATTCTCAGCATTCGTTGCGACTATTCCAGGAGTATTCAGTACATTTTCTAGAATCTCGCTTCCCTCGGTGTCGTCACTCATTTGAACTAGTACTTCAGTAACTTCGGAAACCACTGTGGCGTCCAGTAACTCTGGATTGTACATCACTGGATGACTGGGGGACTTGCCAAATTCGGGGAGGGCAACATACTGGTCTCTTTCTAGGCACCACTCTTCGTTGTCTGCCTCAATCACATTCGCACAGTAGGAGTCAACCGTGCTGTCCTTGGCGAAGGCGACATCTCCAGTGCCGTCTGAAAGGCACTTCACTGCTCCCGAGTACCCGTAGTAGGGGGTTCCGGAATCTGGAATTGAAGCATCATCATTGAAGAATTCATAGATTGTATTCCTCAGGGTTTCTATGTCGTTCGGATCGCCAATAATATTTGCATATCCGTGTCCAATCATATAGCCCATTGGAAGTAGCATTCCTGCGGACTTGAGCCACCCTGTATGGCATGATGTCTTGCCCTCAAGAAGGGAGAAAGGGTCTGTGTACGGGTCGTCATCAAGGTGCGCTGCGGCCATCTCACTGTCTGCCCTCACCCATGCGTGAGCATTGTAGTAGGTCCTGCCGTCGGATTTCTCATCTGCGGCCATGGCATCCAATCCATATTGTTGCCAGCCAACCCATGCCGCTCCTCCGTCCATGAGTGCGATATCTGCATTACCAAATCGGAGAGCTTCAATCATTGCACCCTCAGAATCTACGCTGTATAGGGAAATATCGTAATTCAGTTTCTGAGACAAGTAATCAGCAAAAATCTGTGGATTTTCGTCTATATTCTCATAATCTGCCTTAATCTCAAATGCGATAACTAATTCTGTTAAAGGTTCATTTCCTTCATCGTCGGATCCAATACAACCTGCAATAGTTGAGCATAGTAGAATTCCAATTAGTAGGCTAGCATGTGTCTTATTACCAATCAATTTAGGTCACCCTAAAAATCCGAAATATGTTTACCTTATCAAGTTTAGGTCACCCTAAACTCTGATTCACGGCGGCGATAGAATCATCATGCTCGCTTGCGCTAGAAGAATACATGACGAGGGTTCAGGCGGCATTTGCCCTCTCTCTCGTCTTACTTCTAATGATGAGTTTCATTTCTCCTGACCAGAGTCGACGAGGAGAGAATCTCAAGGATGAATCTCTGCGTATGGAGCAGTTCGGAGGAGGAGGTTCATTGGAAGACCAGTGCGGTTCAATCACCTTCGAGGACATGTTCGAGTACACCAAGGCTGAGTTTGTTTTCGATATCAATCCGAATTGGCAGACTGCTGATGTTCGTGCTGTAGCTTGGATTAATGCATCTCTGGCCGACGACATCAGGGTGACCATGGACGAGTTCATGGCCGAGATCGACCCGAACGACGGAGGTGACGGTTGGTTGTCGACTGACGAGCGAGAGATCTTCAGAGCGTTAGCCAGCGAGTGTATCGAGCATACTCTTACTCGAATAGGTATCAGAGATGGAGATTACCACCGAGGCGGCCAAGGAGTCAGTTGGAAGAACACCAGTTGGGAAGAGGATGGAGTAGAGATACAAGAGTTCAACATCGTACCTCCTAGACACTCGCAAATCAGAGACTGCACATCAGCCTTCGGAAATGACTGCGAAGAGATTCCTGTCACTCCCGATGGGAGCCGTGATTGTGATACTGAGATTCCAGCCTCTGACGGTGCTGATGAGTGTCGTGTCCAACTATGGTTGAATGCTACCATGACAATACCTGGTGTGGCTGACGGAAATCAATTCACGATAGTCATCAACGCCTCGAACATGACTAGGTCGAGTCTGGAGTTCAATTTCCCGATTACTCAGGACCTGCGTCTGGATATGTGGGAAGAGTGTGAAGGCAGAGATGTGAGTTTCGAGGAGGAAGCTGTCGTTCCATCTCCAATCCGTGGGACCTGCTTGGGAGATGGTTCGTCTACACACACTCTCGAGGCCAAATCAGATGGTAGCCTGCGATTCACAGTAATGCCTGATGCAGAGTTGTCGGATTGGCCGTTGGGAGAGGATCTGTTCGCCGATTTCACCACAGAGCCGATTCCGGTCGATGAGGCCCCATTCTGGACTGATGAGGCCCCAATTGACGGTGCTTGGTTCCCTTCACCAAGTGGAGGTCAGCAGGTATGGGCGGACTGGGATGATATCTCTTCGTGGTTCTCCGATGAGGGTAGTGTATCCCAGTTGGATGTCCGGTGCACCGGCGCCCCCTCGCTACAGCTGTCGGAGGGAGGTGATCGCTCTTGGTGGGCCGAGATTCCTCGTGGCAGCACTGCAGAAGTGACTTGCGAAGCTGTCGACCCAGCAGGACAGAGCACAGGTAGCAGGACCTGGAACCTCGGTGTGCCGTTCTCCCTGTCGACATCCGCGCAGACACTGAGTGACCCTCACCCCGTCACCATCAGCCCGACCTCGGACTGGCCCGATTTGGATATCGAAATCGGATTGGTGCAGGACGGTTGGCTTTCTGTTGAATATGAATTTGTCACATTCACTGGAGAAGTCACTGTCGAACTCACCGACTTCTCCGGCACGCTGCCTGGCCCGGTGTATGTCTGGGTCAGAGTCCTCGGTGCCGACTCCAATGCCTGTTCCTGCGTATATTCTCTCGAACATGTGTACGACATCGGTTTGGTCAAGGAGAGTTCTCCTCCATTGCTGGCAGTGACGAGTTCTGAATGGGATGGAGCAGAATGGTCGATGCAGGGACAGTACAGCGACCCGGATGGTGAGGAAGTCTCTTTCAGCATGTCAATCAGCGGTTCGAATACCGGAACAGTCAGTTCAACAGGAAACTCATGGGCTACACCGGCCATCGACTTCCGACTTTGGAACGAGGGCGAGCATGAGGTAGTAGTCGAGGGATGCGATTCCTCGGGTAAGTGCTCACAAGTATCTCAGAATGTAAACAACTCCCACCTGTTTGAGGTCGAGGAGGTCCAGCCGCCTCCTAGTGAGGAGAAGGAAGACAGAGGCCTACTTCCTGCCGCCGGTCTGCCAATAGTTCTGGTTGCCGTGGTCGCAGCCCTCATGTATGGAATGCGTCGCGGCTGAGGCATGAGTTTCGAAGGGAGGGTCTCGGGAGAGTCCCATGAAGGAGGCCTGTTAGTCTCTTTCGAAGGCAAGGCACCTAGGCTGGGAGCGAGGCTATGCATAGTCGGAGGAAAGCCCCTAGGCAAGGTGGAAACTGTTCTCGGCCCGGCTGATGACCCTCTTGTCCATCTTTTCCCTCTAGCTAATGGTATCGATGGCTCAAAGGCCATTGGGTCTCCAGTAGAGATAGCGCCTCGTCATAGGAGAGAAAGTTCCAATCGCAGACCTATGAATTCTCACAGAGGAAAGAAGGATTGGTCTCAAAATTCTGGAAACTCTAGGATGAAATCCGGTGATTGGGTTTGCCCCAAGTGTAAGAATCACAATTTCGCAAACAAGAAAGTCTGCAATCGTACTGGTTGTGAAGAGCCCAAACCGAGAGGTGGAGGTAGAGGAAGGGATTCTCGTGGACAAAGGAGTTTTGGTGGCTCAAATATGAAATCTGGCGACTGGAATTGTCCAAAATGCAAAAATCACAATTTCGCAAACAAGAAAGTCTGCAATCGTACTGGTTGTGAAGAGCCCAAACCGAGAGGTGGAGGTAGAGGAAGGGATTCTCGTGGACATAAATCTGGCAAGCCAAGAGGTTTTAGTGACTCAAATATGAAACCTGGTGACTGGAATTGTCCAAAATGCAAAAACCACAATTTCGCTAAGAGAGAAGTATGTAATCGCTGTGATACCAGAAAGCCAGTTGAAGGAAAGGGGTCGAGGAAAACTAAGGGGAGGCAGCGTAGACCCAATCCTCGAGACAATTGGAATCCTCGCGGGCGAGGTAGAGGCCATGGAAGGGGTCGCTGATCAACCCGAGCATTCATGCATCTAGAGCCGTAGCATCTGACATGGGTGATACTGCCGAGATGGTCTGGCTCGATGCCTTGGAGGCCGAGGAGAGTGGAGACAGGGCTGAGGCCCTCGAGGCGGCCAATCGGGTCGTGGAAATAGATCCCGAGCACTCCGATGGATGGATGGGTGTGGCACGCTGGTCTCTTCCCCCCGATAGTAGGGGTCGGCAACAGATGCCCGATTTAGGTCAAGCAGCCAAGTCCATGGCCGCCCTACGTAAGGTCGTCGAACTGGAACCTGAGCCATTCGATCCATGGAAGCTGGGTGGTGTCCTGTTGGTAGATCATCTAGGTATGCTAGAACAGGGATTGGCTTGGTGGCAGCAGAGGCGCGAGTTCGCACCGTATGAGGTCGCACCTCTAATCGAGCAGATTGGTATCCTAGTTAGGATGGGCTTGTACGATGAGTGTGCGACTCTTCTTGAGCAACTCTACAGCGAGGGCATGGAGACCAGCAGCAGCGAGCAACTAGCTCAGATGGAGGCAGTCAACAGGATGGTCTCAAGGGCCGCGAAGATGGAAGAGGATGAGATTTTCAGGCCTCAAAACCCCAAGCATCCGCGATGGGGCATAATTGAGAACATGAAGAAGCGCAAGCCGATTACTCCGACCTTCTTCCTGATTACCTTCGTTGCTCCGATAGTGTTCCTTCTCGGCACCATGGCGATGACTATGATTGGTGGTTCGACATGGGGCTTCCTGCTGGTGTTCGTATTCATTCTAGCTTGTTTCATGGTAATCACCAGACTAGCATCCGGTCTGCTGCATAAACTGAACAGGCATGCTCTGGACTTGGATAGGGCGATTGACTACGAAACCACTGCAGGAAGGGTCTGTATTCCTGAGGCCATTAGGTACAGCAAATTGTACAATGCTATGGTCTCGAATCGCATGCCTGCCTTGGCTGAGCGATTGGAGTTGATTGTCGAGTCTGGCGACAAACTGCAAATTAGATGGAAGCCGGAACTCCCAAAATTCACGCTAATGGAAAGTGTCTCCGAAGATTCTGACGAGCCTGGAGAGTGGTGGTCTGACTCTGAGTTGGAATCTTTGGAAGACTAGGTTCCAGCACTGAAGTCGGCCAAGTAGGTAATCTGATCCGGTGTCAGTTCGTCAATGGCGACTCCTGCTGTTTCCAGCTTGAGAGCAGCCAGTTTTGCATCCTGCTCAGGGCTGATATCATAGACGGTATTTTCGTAATCCTCTCCCTCAGCAGCGAGTCTGCATAGGGCTAGGAATTGGTTGGCGAAGGACATGTCCATGACCTCACTGGGATGGCCTTCGGCTGCAGCCAAATTGACCAATCTACCTCTAGCAAGGAGATGAATGGTACGTCCGTCTTGCATGTGGAAGGCCTCATTGTTATCTCTAATCAGATCTGACCCGGTCGATGCATCCTCTAATTCGGAGATATTGATCTCACAGTCATAGTGACCTGTGTTGCATACTATGGCTCCGTCCTTCATTGAATCGAAGTGTCTCCGGACAATCACATCCATCATTCCAGTGGCCGTACAGAAAATGTCGCCGAGTGTCGCGGCCTCGTCCATGCGCATAACTCTGAAACCATCCATTACGGCCCTCAATGCCGCAATTGGGTCAATCTCCGTGACGATTACATTGGCACCCATCCCACGGGCTCTAGTAGCGAGTCCTCTGCCGCAATGACCGTAGCCGGCGATGACGAAGTCCTTGCCAGCGAGGAGTACGCTGGTTGCTCGGATGATTCCGTCTATCGTCGACTGCCCGGTGCCGTGTACATTATCGAAGTCCCACTTCGTTTCAGCGTCATTTACGGCTATCACAGGATACATCAGTTCCCCAGCATCTGCCATTGCTCTCAGTCGGTGTACCCCGGTTGTCGTCTCCTCGGTCCCTCCAATGATGCCTTCGGCGAGCTCGGGGAAGGTGCTATGCACACGATAAATCAGGTCAGCGCCATCATCGAGAGTAAGGGTCGGCTTGAAGTCAAGTGTTCTATCTATGCACTTGTAGAAGTCCTCTGTAGACTGGCCGTGCCAAGCATGGACACCGTAGCTCTCACTCGCCAGCCATGCAGCAACATCATCTTGCGTGGACAGAGGATTGCATCCTGACCAACTGATCTCGGCTCCCGCCACAGATATAGTCTCAATCAGTACCGCTGTCTCCTTGGTGACATGCAGGCATCCTGCCACTCTATGTCCCTTCAAAGGTAGGTCACGCTCAGCAGATTCACGCAGAGCGGCTAGGGCAGGCATTCTGCTGCGTGCCCAAGCAACCTTCCTCTTACCTGAGTCTGAGAGGGTGGGATCGGCGACCGTACTGTGCCCGGATACATCCATGACTACCGCCCGATATGCAAGCATTTCAAGTTGCGTCTAGGTACCCTATTCAGGTCAGCCGCCGCCCTTGCGTTGCTGTTCATAGTAAGATGCGTAATACTGCTGGGCGTAGGTCCGCGCAGTCTGCTCGTCGTATCCAGAAGCGACCATCTGCTGGACATAGGCCTCAACAGGATCCATCTCCTCTACACCGCCGAACTGCTCGACAGTGTCTGTGACGGAATCGTCCTTCCCGCGACCGCGCATGGTCAAGGTGGCTATCACTACGAGTACCAGTACCAATATTCCGGCGCCAGCGAACAGGAGCATGTTTGAGCTGTCTCCCTCTTCATCCGGGTCGGTATCGGGAATTACCGGCACTAGAGTAATTGCTATCTCTTGCGAAATATCGTATCTGCTGCCGTCACCCTCAATGATTCTGACATAGACCTTAGCAGCTACACCAACCTCCTGATAGAGGTCGGATATGTCCAATGTCATAGTGAACTGCTGATTATCTGCAAGTGGTTCGGTGTTGTTGAACTTGCCAATTGACTTCTGAGTAGCCTTCTGGACAGGAGTGTAGTCCAGCACCGCTTCAGTCAGAGCGACCTCGATGACTACATCGCTGTTCTCTGCACCCGAAACGAGAGTTCCAGAGATAGTCACTAACGAATCCTTCTGATTGTCATTCGGACCGGGGTTGCTGAACTGCACAATAGGCTCGTCATCGCCGAAGTCCTCACCGACGACGATGAAGTACATTCTGTGCTTCTCACTCTGCTTACCGGCCTTATCGTAAACGATGAGTTCGACTCTGATTTCATTCTCTAGATTACCGTCGGTACTGGCCGTCAGATTACGGAACACATAGGTCCAATCCTCACCTCCGGCAGCAGCTGGAATCTGGAACACATGACCCTCCAATGTTGGATCTGAGCTGTCCCATGGGTAATCGAAGAACACCTTCCACTCATAGAGCTCAATTCCCGACTCTCCTTCTGGGGCGTCCGGGTCGTAGCTCGAGCTTGCATCGAATGAGATACTCAGGTCTCCTGTATCTGACAGCCTGGCGCGATAAATCGGCCAGTCGATACCTGCGACAGTCTTGGTTCCGTCCAGAGTGACAAATTCACTGCTGGTGGCGTCGTCGACCATGATGGCGTCTGCCATCGGTCTGAATTCATCGGCGAGCGTGTCGTCGGTGACCAAGCGAATGTAGGTCATTCGTGTGTGTCCATCGTCATCATGCAGATACAGAGTGAGTAGCCATTCGGCGCCTATCCTGCAACCCTGCTCAGTGGTCGAGTCGCCAACACAGAAACTGCCCAAGGTAGGGATTGATGGGTCCAGCTGTTGGGTGTGGCTATATTCTCCAGCATCGATCACCATGCCGTCCCATCCAGTGACAGAATCATTGTTACCCGACTCTAGCGTCCAGTCTGCGACTACACCTTCGACTATGGTTTCGAAGTTGAAGTCTAGATCGGAATTGCTCTTGATGTACTTCGTCGAATAGGCCCCAGTGATGGGATCAATGGAAAGAGTCTCGCCGTTGATGGTCAATTCGAAACTCTCGCCGGCTATTCCGAAGTCCACAGGATAAGGTGTGTGGTGGTATGCTAGCATGTTGGATAGTAGAGGAATAGTCGCCCCTCCGAACTCCTCGGATACACTAGGGTTCTCCACATCAATAGTGGTAACAATCAGACCACCTGCTCCTCTGTTGCATACGGAGAGCAATGACTGGGAGTCGTAGACTGAGTCTCTGATCAAGGTGTGGAAGGTTCCAGTCGGGTCGCTGATGCGTCCTCCACAAACCTGTGGAATCTGAGTCAGTTGCACTTGAGCCGTGTCAAGTCCTGCAAGCGCCACATGGGATCCGCCGTTGATTCCGCTGAATGCAATTGGGTCAACATTGCTCAGAATTGGATGGAACTGGTCAACGATAGTGATGTTTGTATGTAGAATTCTGTTGTCTACTGTGAAGTTAACTTGGTTCCTCATTGCTATGTCCATTCCGAAAGGCAGTCTATTCGGCTGGTATTCGTTACGATATGGACCTATGTGCATCTGAACAGTTCCGCCTCCGGTCATATAATCCTCTAGAGTCTCGGTAAGGCTGAGTCCATCGCTATCTCTGGTCTGGGCTAATTTCTGATAGTACTCGCCGTAGTAGACATTGTAGTCGGTCTGCCATGGCAGTAGGACCTTGTCGTAGTGCTCTACCCAGTCAGGGGTCCCGTAGGTATCCCAATTCTCCATACGCAGTTGCGTGTATGTCTTGCCCATCGCCTCGAGATCCTTCTTGACGCTCTGTAGGCGGTTCTGGTCAGTTGGGTTAGACAGGATTGCAATGTCTATATCATCATAGAATAAAATCTCGAAGAAGCGGTCGTTTCCTGATGGTTCCATGGATCCATCCTCCTGCATTATCTCAGCGTGGAAGCTGATGTTGTAGGTGTGGCCATCGTACCAATCACTGTAAGGCGCTGTCCAGTTAGCCTGGCCCCTCTGGTGAGGTGCTAGGTCAAATGGACCATTCTCACTGGATTCCTCGTAAACGGTCTGTCCAGAAACCAAATCAACAATCTTCATCGTCAGAGTGTACTCGCCGGCAATGACACCGTTCAGTAATGGAACTGAGAAGTCGTGGGCTGAGGTTTGTTGGCGATGGTTAGTTGAGTAGACGCACTCGTAGGTGATATCGGAAACGCACTCAAGCACATCGGGCTGGAGCAAGGTGATGTCTGCACTCGCGATGCTGAAGATGATGGATGAGTGGTTATTGGCGGTGGTGACCTCAGACTCGTTATACCATGCGGTCAGTGGGTCAGAGTTGTCGAAAATCGTAGTCACATCAATTTTGTAAATCCCACTCTGGAAGTCGTGTGTACCAAGTGTGAGAACCTCCTTCTCGGCTGCGTCCAATCCGGTCACATCGACAGTGTACGAACCATCATCCTCGAAGGTGAACTGCTCAACTCTGATGTTGTCAATGCCGAAACCTGCTAGACCAGCGTTACCGTTGACGCCGTCGTCATTAGACTGGAATCTCCAGGTCAGGGTGACATCGGAACCAGATAGGGTAGTACACTCGTCTCTCCACTCAGAGGTATCGTTGCTGGTGCGGTTGAGGATGACGATGTGAGTCATGTCGACAGTGACAGACTTCAGGATGTTCTCAGAATCGAACCATACTACCGAGTTGATGTTGTCAGAGTGGTCACCAAAGTACTCCACCTCATCATATCCGTTGAGGTCGAAGTCCTCGCAACGGTGGAAGTTGGGGTCATCTGGGTTGGTGTTCTGGATGCCGTTCTCGTTTAGGTCAGTCCAAGTTCCATACACGACCCCTTCGTAGTACTCGCCATCCTTGGTCCAAGTTATCTCCAGATTGGCGGCGTCGCGGACAGCGAGGATGTTTCCGCCGCTGTCCTTGAGATAGTCTCCCTCGGCATAGTAGTCGAAGGTGAGGTAAGTGAAATCTGCTCCTGACGCTGCTACTGGAATCGGATCAAGAGTCATGGTCTCATCCCAATTGTCACCATAGCCGTTGCTCGGATGGCCTAACCAGTAGGCATGGCTGTTGAATACGCCAACATTCTGAGGTAGCATGTCATTCGAACCAGTCGAATCATCGATTCTGCTACCATTCCCATTCCCATCATCTGTCCACAACGGATCGACTCCGGAGAAGTCCTCAATCGCAACCAAGTCCGGTTCGGCGTTCTGTATGAAAGCCTCCAGCTGGAAGTCGGTTAGGGTGTTTCCACAGTTCTGAGCCTTGACTCTGATATCACGATCGCCGGAAGCATATCGGACGCCGTTCTCTAAATCCATCCAATGCTCCTCAGCTAGGCATGGATCGAACAAATTGTTTACAGTCAACTGGAACTTGATTTCGTCATTCAAGTCGTCCATATTGGTGAATCCATTGGGGTTGGTCAGTTCAGTCTTGACATAGTAGGTCGTGTTGTCTATGAAGTCCGCTGTCAGGACGACCTCCTCAGTGGCTCCAGCAGCGAAGTTGTTGAAGTTCAGTGTCTGGCTAACAGTCTCAGAGGTTCCGAAGGTCACATCTCTCTTCCTGATGGTGATATTATCGAAGGCGAAGCCATCGAGCCCTGTGTCTTGAGAAGAGCCTGCAGGCCCTACTGAGCCCATCAATCCGCTTCGGAAGCGGAATCTGATATCGATAACCTGTCCTGCGTATGGAGTCAAGTCGATTGACTCCAACTCATTCAGATTCTCGGAAGTTCCCCCTCCCTCGGTATAGTTGGTCCAGCCGGTCGCTGTATTGGAGTAGAAGTTGCCATTGTATGTATTGTACTCCGGGTCTACTCCTTGGGCCAGTATGCGGAAGAAGCGTTCATTGTCCCAGCCACCATTGAAGAATACTGATTCCCAACCGTTTCCATCGCTCCATACTTCGATACCGCAGGAGTCCTCATAGAGCCATCTCTCGACCACGGAATACTGCTCTGCGAGATAAAGTTCGAAGAATGCTGAAGTGCACATAACAGAGATGTCCATGTAAGCCGCATCAGCGCCAGTCAGATCGACATTCTCGAGGATGAGTGCTTCGTCCATGTTGTTGTAGTAGCCCGAGTTGTTCTCATCGTCACCACCATGGTCCATTCCTGCCCAGTAGTAGTTGGTTGGGTTGTTATCCGCCTCATACCACGAGACATTCTCGGTGGAAGCCGTGGAATTGGACTCGATGTGCCATGAAGAGGCCCCGGCTCCGTACATCCCTGTGTAGGATTGCTTAGAGAAAGCGCAGTTAGAGCAGTTGCTGGTGTCCTCATTACCTTCAAAGTCGTTTGAGTAAACGACTGTGTCAGTTCCGCCGAGAACCTCCTTGACCTCCAAATCGACATCTATCGATCCGCTCAGAGGATTCAAGCCGGTGTTCTTCACTGTAACATTGACCCATCTGGTTCCTTCTCCAATCTCGGCCTGGCCGGTCGAGGGATTGTAAGCCGCAGGAGCAATAGTTACACCAGTGATTCCGACATCCTCGTTATCAAGAGTCAGCACAGAGAGGAAGTCTCCAGCCCCAGCCCATCCCTGGGTGTCCAACCACATCGCATTGTTCGCGAATCTGTATGAATAGTCCTTCTGCCCAATGATAATTTCGTATGCGCTGTCGTCTCCGCCAGCGAGCTGCCCGGGTATTGCCATCGTAGGTCTGCGTCCGACATCGAACGAAAGAGAAGACAAGTATCCGGGCCCGTTTGGATTAGCGAGAATAATCTCGACCGAGTTAATCTCTCTTAGATTGTCCAGTAACAGATAGGTCTGATTCTGAGCCGATGAGTCCTGAACACGCGTTAGTGTCAACTCGGTTGGAACGAAGAAGTCTACCTCGCCATCTTGATTCACATCGACGATGGTGATATCTGCGCCTAGGTAGTCCCCGAGTTGGACATAGTTCTGAGTGTTCCAACTGCTTCCTGATTTAGTAGCATATGAGATATTACCAGTAATTCCGTCCACCGCGGCAATCATGTCGATTTCGCCATTATCATCGGTGTCGGCGATGTCCATGCCGTAGAGTGGATAATTATGCTCTGCGTCCAGTTTGAATTCATGGATTCCCTGTGCAGTTGCATCAAGTGGATTGGGGTAGGTATTGGTGAGACAGTCGAACTCTAGGACTGTCATGTTATCGTAGTGCCCAACAGAAGTCCCTACTCCGGTATTGTAAGGAGGGGTTCTGAGAAGCCAGAGATCCAGATCTTCGCAATCACCTAGGCTACCACCCGGTATACCGCTGCCTTGTACAGTCTCCCCCCAGTGACCGAGACGAGCTTCCATGTACATCCCGTTGGTGAGAGGTACAGGGATAGATTGCTGATTAGTCAGTAGAGAAGGATCTGTTCCTCTGTAAATTTGGATGTACTGATTGGTTGCAGTTGCATCCATGGTGATTAGGATGATGTCATCATTGTCATCTTCATCTATGTCTCCAACCTCCATACCAAGATGATATGGATTAGAAACGGTAATCTCAGTATCATCCCACTGATTCACCCGCTTTGAGCAGTCTCCCCACATTGTAGTGAGGTTGCCCGGCCTCACGAAGCTCTCTCCGACGAATCTGATGTTCTCCTGATAGTACACTAGATCGTTTGCACCGTCTCCATCAATGTCAGCAACTTCGACATCGACCGAGTTTGCAGTATCGACGAAGCCAGCGCGCTGAGAGGCATTATTTGAGATGAATACATCCTGTCTATCTGCGAAGTTGCCTGAGCCATCGTTGTATAGAACAGTGATGAAGTGACCCATCTCGCTGACCGCGACAATGTCATTGTGATCATCGCAGTTCAGATCGCCAACAGATAGGTGCGATGGATCTCTCTGTACAGCGTACTGGGTGATATGCGAGGCACTCACTGCTGGCACTAGTGATACCATCAGAGAGGTCAGCATTAGCATGACCAGCATCAAGGCTCTGCGAGCCTCTTTGTTTCGGTTTCGGGCAGACTCAGACGTATGCAACATGTCCCCCCGGAGTTTCAGCCATCTCTTATGCCTTCGCCCCCGATGAGTTTAGCAACCCCTTTGGGGTTGAGTAGACAATTAGCGATTTAGATTGCTTCAAGTGGACTGCATCCAACTGGGATTCGGGGAGTATTCTGTCTCCGCTCCTCCATGAATTCTCTCTAGTCTGCCCATCATCCATAGTCTGTCAAGGAATATTTCCAGATCGACCCCCTCGCGGTTCACTCGAGTTCCCAGTGCCATCTCGATTGAGCTTAGGGGAAGAGATGTGTGGCCGTGCTCTCTGACTACTAGGGTGAGCAGTAACTGAATCCAAGCCTCTGCGAGTGGATCGCCCGACATTGTGTCTGTGAGTGGTTCGACCTCCTCCTCCAACTCGTCGAGTATCTCGCAGATTGCTGACATGTTCGGCTCGCTCCGCTTTCTTCCACCTAACTCGGCCATACTTGAGTCGAAATCGAACTCGCCAATCTTTCTGATTACAGAGGGTATCCTAGATGGATCGGGAGGAGGCCCTGGCAGAACTGCCTCATCCTCTTCCTCAGGCAGATTCTCAGACTCAATATCACCTACAGCGGATTGGAATTCGGGTTCATCGGGATCGGCGAATCTGGCTGCCAGAGGTTGGAGTACCCCGACATCTCCGGAGAGCTCTATTTCTTGTCTCAATTTCTCGACCCACATGGCCTCTCCCTCAAGCAGAACATCAACATCATATTCGGTTGAGCGGAATCTGAATCTGACAGTCCCACGCATCTCCATCTTAGCACCCTATGTCTCTTGCGCAAGATTGACGGCTTTCATGCTTCGGCCAGATTCCTGAGTACTGCCGGCAGAATCCCACCGTTCCTGTAGTACTCGACCTCGACTGGCGTATCCAGCCTGACCACTGCATCGAACTGGACTTCGCTGCCGTCTGTTCTAATCGCCGTAATCCTGATGGAAGACATCGGCTCAAGATCAGCACTGGCAGGGATGTCGAAGGACTCGGTGCCATCTAAACCGATGGTATCTGCGCTCTCTCCCTCGACGAATGTCAGAGGTAGAACTCCCATCCCGACTAGATTCGACCTGTGGATTCTCTCAAAGGAAGTAGCGATTACGGCTCTGACGCCAAGGAGGAGAGTCCCCTTTGCTGCCCAGTCCCTACTGCTTCCTGTACCGTACTGGGAGCCAGCGAGTACAATTAACGGGGTCTGATTTTCTTGGTATCTAGTGCTGGCCTCGTAAATCGAAGTGACTTCGTCGGTTGGGAAGTGAGTGGTGAAGCCCCCCTCTGTGCCCGGAGCGATTTGGTTTCGCATGCGGATGTTGGCGAAAGTACCTCTAACCATCACCTCATGATTGCCTCTGCGGCTTCCGAATGAGTTGAAGTCCCTGGGCTCGACTTCCTTTGAGATGAGATACTGTCCGGCTGGACCGTGATGCGGGAAGGCACCGGCTGGGCTGATGTGATCAGTAGTCACCGAGTCTCCAACTTTGACCAGAACTCTGGCTCCTTGAATTGGCTCTATCGGCGCGGGTGCATGCTCTATGCCCTCTAGGAAGGATGGTAGTCGGACATAGGTAGAGTCCTCATCCCACTCGAATAGTGAGCCTGTCTTGCTTGGAATCGCATCCCAACGGGGTTCGCTTAGCACATCGGAGTAACGCTCAGTGAACATCTCTGGCCCGATGACACTCTCAACTGTGGAGCGGATTTCGTCATCACTAGGCCAGATGTCAGCCAGCATAACTGAGTCCCCATTGGGAGAATGCCCTAGCGGTTCAGAAGAGAAATCAATATCGAGGTTTCCGGCTAAAGCATAGGCGACTACGAGCGGAGGGCTTGCCAGATAGTTTGCCTTGATTTTCTGGTGTATTCTACCTTCGAAGTTTCGGTTCCCAGAAAGTACGCTGCCGACCACAAGGTCAGCCTTCTCTATCGCCGATTCGATTTCAGGGTCTAGAGGCCCGGAGTTGCCTATGCAAGTGGTGCATCCGTATCCGACAACACTGAAACCGAGAGCATCTAGGTCCTCGGTCAAACCTGCGGCATCAAAGTACTCAGTAACCACTCGGCTTCCAGGGGCTAAGCTTGGCTTTACCCACGGCTTGATCGTAAGCCCATGTTTTCTTGCCTTGCGTGCCAGTAAGCCTGCCGCGACCATGACACTTGGGTTACTGGTATTGGTGCAACTGGTAATCGCAGCAATCACGATGTCACCATGCTTCAGTTCGCAGTCACGCCCCTCGATAATTGCGCTGGCTCCGTTTCGGGATGCGTCTACTCCATGCCCCTGATGCCCCACGGGGGCGTTGAGACTAGTTTGCCAGTGGGACTTCATCGCTGATAGATCGACTCGATCCTGAGGCCTCTTGGGGCCCGCTAAGGATGGCTCAACGGTAGATAGATCCAGAGAGAGTGATGAGGTGAATCTAGGAGAGGGAGTGAACTCTGTGTGGAACATACCTTGCGCATCCAGATATCTTCGGACATTCTCCACATGTTCAGGGTCACGCCCTGAGAGAATCATGTAGTCTAGAGTGGTTTGATCGACCGGGAAGAAGCCGCAAGTGGCCCCGTATTCGGGCGCCATGTTGGCTATAGTAGCCCTGTCTGGAAGGCTGAGGTTGGCCAGACCTGAGCCATGGAACTCGACGAACTTGCTCACACAGCCGTGTTCTCGCAGCATCTGGACTACTCGCAGGGTCATGTCAGTAGCTGTGACTCCAGGATTCAATGAACCGCTGAGTTCGAAGCCGACAACCTCGGGAAGCAGCATGTAAATTGGTTGGCCGAGCATCACCGCTTCGGCCTCTATCCCTCCTACTCCCCATCCGAGGACTCCCAATCCATTGATCATCGTCGTATGAGAGTCAGTGCCGACTAGTGTGTCAGGCATCCAGACGCCGTCTTCCTCACGCGCAACCGTGGCAATCCATTCGAGGTTGACTTGGTGCACAATTCCTCTTCCGGGAGGTACTGCACGGAAATTGTCCAGACTGTGCTGGCCCCACTTGAGAAACTCATAGCGCTCTAGGTTTCGCTGATACTCCATCTCTAGGTTCTTCTCTCTGGCGTCTGGGAAACGGCCGGAGACATCGACTTGTACGGAATGATCCACCACTAGGTCGACCGGGACTTGGGGATTTACCTTCTCTGCATCCCCTCCCATCTCTACCATTGCGTCCCTGAGAGCGGCTATATCGACCACTGCCGGGACTCCAGTGAAATCCTGTAGAATCACTCTACTGGGACTGAAGGGGATTTCAGAGGGAGTCATCTCGGGACTCCACGAGGCGATGCGGACGACATCCGCCTCGGTCACTAGAAAGCCGTCACACTTGCGCAGTGCGGATTCGAGCAGGATGCGAATCGAGACCGGCAAATCTGCGAGTTCGCAGATTCCCGCCCTCTCCAGTGCGCCTATATCTGCGAAACTGGATTTCGAGCCGTTCGCGGTGTCGAACTGGGAAAGGGCATCGAATGGCAGTGGCTCGCTCAAGTCATCACCTATGGTGATGCGGCATTGGCTCTATCCATGAAGTTGACCCAATGAAGACTGCTCGTGTTCATCTAGTCATTCACGGTGACATGCATCAAGCGGACCTCGTCCTGTGGGCGATCACTGCTATCAGTGGCTACCTCGCTGATTGCCGTCACATGATCAAGGCCACTAACTACCATGCCGAAAACTGTGTGAACTCCGTCCAAGTGGTTGGGGGTGCTATCTTCAGGGACGATGTAGAATTGGCTACTTCCAGTGTTGGGCGAAGAGGTCTTGGCCATAGCTAAGACACCGGGAATGTGTAGAAGGCCATTGTCGGCTTCATCTGGCAGAGTCCACCTAGATTGGTCGCATGATTCTGGGGAATATCTGTTGTTGGAACTGTCGAACTGCTTGCCGTCGCAGTAACCGTACCACTTTCCGGTGTAACCCCCAGATCCATCCCGATTCACAAAATCGCCTCCTTGTATCATGAAGCCATCAATGATACGATGGAATGTAGTGAAGTCATACCTCGATTCCTCGGCTAGTAATATGAAGTTCTCAACATGAAGCGGGGCTTCATCCTCATAGAGCTCAATCTCGATGAAAACCGTAGTTCTCTCAGTCGATCCTGTAGGCATGTAAGAGATCTCCAGTGTGACCACAGGGTTCTCAGATTCATCAAACCAGTCAGAAATGACCTTGAAAGAGACAAGAAGTAGCATTGCTGCTACCAGCATAGCAACGAGACCCAGAGGAGTAGGGTTGCCCTCATCGAACATCTGGAGGCCTCCTCCCAGGGAGATTGCCTGCTCATCCATCATTGAGGCCAGTTTGTTCATACTGCGGCGAGTCGCCTTGTCCTTGGGATCGAAGTTTAGGGCGTTTCGGTAACTCTTGTGTGCCCTCTGCCAATGACGCTTCTGGCGTGCAGTATCCATTTCTCCGAGCATTGTCCCAGCATCTCCTGCATATCTCAGTGTACGGGCTTTCTGCGCATTGTTCTCACATGCATCCCACGCCTCGGAACGGAGTATTTCCAAAGCATTCTCTGGCGTCTCGGACTCGAGTGATTGGTTAGCAGCGTCCCAAGCTTTCTGCAGGACTTCAGGGATGGGCATAACGCGGCGGAAACAGCATCCATTGAAAATGGCAGCGATTGGATTCTCTTCATGAATTGCTGGAGTTTATACGGGAACGGCTAAGACCGGAATAACACCGGGACATGCTGCCGAGCACGGGATTGTGTCGAGTCTGACTATGGAGATGCATGTGAAGATGGAGCGCATCTGCAACGATTTCACTATTAATATCGCTACCGCAAACGGCACTGGCTCGCAGTCATCGAACCTCATCATCCTCAACTCAATGTTTCAGATGGGAGTTCCTGTTAGCGGGAAGAATCTCTTCCCAAGTAATATCTCCGGTCTACCTACATGGTTCATCATCCGGGCTAGCGACAACGGCTACCAGTCGCCCGGAGACAAGGCGCACATTCAGGTTCTGATGAACAAGGACACATGGTTCAAGGATTTGGAGAGCCTAGAGCCAGGAACTATCGTAATCTACAACGAGGATGCTAAACTCCCAGTAGACAGGGATGATTGCCCATCCTTCGGCATGCCGATGACCAAGATGGCCAGAGGAATCAATCCCAAGCTAGCCCGTTTGATGTGCAACATGTACTATGTGGGTGCGCTGGCTCATTTGTTAGGAATCGAACAGAATGCCCTAGAAATGGCCGTGAGGAATCAGTTCAAGGGCAAGGAGAAGGCCATCGAGTTGAATCTGCGAGCAATCTCAGAGGGTCTCGATTATGCAACCGAGAATTGGGAGGATGAGATTCCCTATCGTGTCGAGAGCAGGGAAAAGGATCCTGACAGTTTCTTAATCGAAGGCAATGAGGCGATTGCTCTGGGTTCGATTTTTGGAGGAATCAACATGCTTTCATGGTACCCTATTACGCCATCATCATCCCTTGCAGAGGGGATAATACAGTGGTTACCTGAACTCAGAGATGCTGACGACGGTGGATCAACTTGCGCGGTCATCCAGGCCGAGGACGAGCTCGCGGCTGCTGGGATGGTAATAGGAGCAGGATGGGCCGGTGGGCGTGGTATGACTTGTACCAGTGGGCCCGGAATTTCACTGATGTCTGAATTCATCGGTCTAGCTTACTTCGCCGAGGTTCCAGGTGTAATCTGGGATGTAAACAGAGTGGGTCCGTCGACGGGTTTGCCTACGAGGACTCAGCAGGGCGATCTCTCAATGCTCTACGAGGCCAGTCATGGCGATACTCAGCACATTGTGCTGATTCCAGGCACGGTCGACGAGTGCTTCGAGTATGGTTGGAGAACTTTCGACTACGCTGAAAGATTCCAGACCATTGTATTCGGATTCAGCGACCTCGACTTAGGTATGAATCGCTGGTCTACTTCAGGATTCGAGTACCCTGATTCTCCAATGGACAGGGGCAAGGTGCTGCGATCTCAGGAGGAGATGGATGCGGTGGAGAACTACGGAAGATACCGAGATGTAGATGGCGATGGGATTCCGTACAGGACTCTTCCCGGAAGCGGCCTTGACCCCATCCTGTACAGAGGGACTGGTCATGACGAGGATGGAATATACTCAGAGGATCCTGATGTCTACTATGCTACAATCTCCCGACTTAAGAAAAAGATCGAGGGCGCGAGGGACTTGCTCCCAGCACCCATCATCAGAGAGGAGGAGGAGCAGCAAATCGGTGTCATCTACTATGGTTCCATGGAGAACTCGATTACCGAGATTGATGACATGCTTGAGTCCACAGGACTGTCTGTCAGTACCTGCAGAGTGAGGGCCCTTCCATATCACTCCGAGGTCGAGTCATTCATCGAGAGGCATGAGAAAGTAATCGTGCTTGAGATAAACAGGGACGGGCAGATGTACGGGATTCTGCGCAAGGAGCTCCCAGCACACCTCATTCCTAGGCTGCACAGCGTCGCCTATACCGATGGGTTACCTCCGCGTGCGCGCGTTTACGCAGATATGATTCTCGACACATTGGAGGTGACTGCTTGACTGTCATGAAACTCAATGTAATCGACCTTGAGAAGTCCGAATACACAGGAGGAAAGTCATCTCTGTGTCCGGGGTGCGGACATGATCAGATTTCCAATGTCATAATTCAGGCCGCTTGGGAGAATGGAATCCCGCCCGAAGGAATCGCCAAGATGAGTGGAATAGGCTG
>Ga0114933_10001852_pt1 | contig 22867 bp, 18 predicted proteins | sample 4SBtaG_FD_89691 | JGI IMG/M metagenome (GOLD analysis project Ga0114933, IMG submission 89691) | Deep subsurface microbial communities from Kolumbo volcano to uncover new lineages of life (NeLLi) - 4SBTROV12_W25 metaG | ecosystem: Environmental > Aquatic > Marine > Volcanic | place: Kolumbo... | reverse complement strand
CGGAGAGCATCGGGTCGACGAGGATCGTGTGTCCCCCGAGCTTCAGGGTCAGGGTCGCGTTGCGTAGGTGATGGATCTTCATGAGAACCCTCCGGTGGTTCGCCAGCAACCTGGGACTTGCAGATACGGATGCCAATCGTCAAAACTGCATACTGCACATCCGTATTCGGATGAGTGTGGAGACGGACAATGCCAGCGAGCCTGCCATGGGATCTCTTGCGTACGTTCGAGGCGGTCGCTCGCTTGGGAAGCCTCACGACGGCGGCGGCGGCCCTCGGCGTGAGCCAATCGACGGTCAGTCGGCATCTCGCGCGGCTCGAGGAGTCGTCCGGGTCGCCGCTTCTTCTGCGTGAATCGCCGGTGCGGCTGACGCAGCGTGGCTCTGCGCTCCTGGGCGCGACTCGCCCGATGGTGGAGGCGGCGCTTGCAGCGCAGTCTGCGCTCGAGGACGCCGCAGAGCTGAGCGGTCAGGTGACGTTGACCACGGTGGGCGAGTTGGTTCGCTGGGAGCTGACGCCCCTCCTCCCCGCGTTCTACGGGCGGTATCCACAGCTCCGCCTGAGGATCCTGGCGGACAACCAGATCACGAGCCTTGCCGCGGGCGAGGCCGACGTGGCGCTGCGCTGGGCCCGGCCGGAACGGGGCGACCTCTTCGTTCGCCGACTGCACACGGAGCGGTATGGCTACTTCACGGCGTCGACCGTTGAGGCTGGGCCCGACGTGCCGTGGTTGGGGCTCACCGGATCCCTCTCCGCGATCCCCGAGCAACGCCATGTCGACCGCGCGTTCGCGACGCGCCCGCCGCGACTGCTCGTCGAAGACGTCGAGTCCCTCGGCCAGGCCGTCGAGGCGGGACTCGGGGTGGCGCTCTTGCCTCTCGGCCTCGCCGCTCGATTGGGCGGCCTTCTGCGGCGGACCGCGGACGAGGTCGGCGCGAGGGAGAGCGAGCCCCTGCCGGAGCGGCAGCTCTTCATGGTCGTTCATCGTTCTCGCCAGCAGGTCCCCAAGGTGCGGGCCGTCATCGAGTGGGTCGACGCGTGGGCCTCCGCTCGCCTGGCGCCTCGGTGAGGCTGCGCATGCAGGGGCACTCGAGAAACACCGCTCGTTGAGAACATCACCCGTTGGCCCGTCGAACCCGCTCCGGGCAGACGCTCCAGCGGCTCCGCGACGGCACTCGGCGCGTCTATGCGTCTTCCTCAGGACAGCGTGGTGCCAAAAAAAATTACACCTCCCCTTGCGAGCCGAGGAGTCGTGCCTATGTGTGCACGCTCAACGCACCTGCGTGCCGCGGCAGCTACCTTGCTGACGCCATGAAGCATCTGCTGCTCTCCTTGATCGTCGTCCTCGCTGGCTGCACTGCCGGCAGCACTCCCTTCCGGGACGGCGGCGGAGGGGCACCCGATTCGGCCGTGTTGGATGGCTGTGATCCCAACAACGACGCCGATGGTGACGGGATCGCGGACGACGCTGAGGGTAACAGCGACTCGGACGGCGACGGCACGCCCAACCACATGGACACCGACGCGGACGGCGATGGAATCCTCGACGCGGAAGAGCACCAGGGCAACATCCCTTGCTCGCTCCCAGACGCCGACGGCGACGGCGTGCCGAACTGGCTCGACACCGACAGCGACAACGATGGCCTCTCGGATCTCGAGGAGCGCGGCACCTACTCCACCGACCCGTACGCGATCGACAGCGACGGCGACGGCGTGACGGACCTCGGCGAAGCGCTCGGCACGATGACCGACCCGAACGATCCGACCAGCACGATCCCGCCGAACGACTTCTTTGTGGTGCTCCCCTACTTCGGGGACGCCGTCGAACGAACCTTGCGATTCGACACCAACCTCCAGCTCGCCGACGTCTACTTCTTGATCGACACGACGGGCTCGATGCAGAGCGCCATCGACAACGTGACGTCGTCGCTGACCACCATCTCGACGCAGATCAGCGCTCGGATTCCGAACGTGCAGCTCGGCGTCGGCCACTACGAGGACTTTCCGTTCGAGGCGCCGGGGGGTGGCGGAATACTCGGGAGCGGGAGCTACGGCGACTTGGGCAACGTCGTCTACGAGCACATGCAGGACATCACGGCCAGCGTACCCGAGGTGCAAGCCGCGCTCGGGCGGCTCAGCGCCTCCGGTGGCGCGGACGGGCCGGAGTCCAGCGTCGAGGCGCTCTTCCAGACCGCCACGGGGCGTGGCGGAAGCTGGACCGCCGGCGGACGCTCCCACACCGTGGACCGAAACCCGTGCCCTGCGGTGCCGGACGAGATCGGACGACGGCGCGGCATGCCCTGTTTCCGGCCGGACTCTCTGCCGATCGTCGTGCTCGTGACCGACGCCGCTTTTCACAACGGCCCCGGCGGCAGCGAAGCCTACGAGGGGATCACGCCGCCGCCGGCCAGCTTCGAGCAGGCCGTCATCGAGCTGAACAACATCGGCTCTCGGTTCATCGGCGTGGCCGTCGGCTCCGGCCCACAGTCCGAAGAAGAGCAAGTCGCGCGCATGACCGGCACGGTCGATGGCTCGGGAAGCCCGCTGGTCTACCCGGCCTCTGGCGGCACCGTTTCGGACGCGATCGTCATGGGCATCGAGACCTTGGCTGGCCGCACCCCGCAGGACGTGGGCACCACCACGGAGAACGTGGACGGCAATCCCGACGCCTTCGACGCGACCGCGTTCATCAAGGCGATTGTCCCGGTCGAGGGCTACAACGGCGGCGTGAGTGGGCCGAACCCCGGCGTCACCTACGAGTCGAAGGACGACCGCGTCTTCTACCAGGTCGTGCCCGGCACCCAGGTCGAGTTCTCGGTCCGGTTCCTCAACGATGTGCGGCCGCCCGCGGCCTCAGCTCAGATCTTCCGAGCTCGAATCATCGTGCGCGGCAATGGGGTGGCCCGGCTGGACAGCCGCAACGTTTACATCGTCGTTCCACCGGACGGCGCGATCATCCTGATCTAGAAGATTCTGCTACAATCGTCGGCAGACCATGTCGAACACTTCGACCGGCGAGTTGACGAGCCGGATGGGCATCAAGATCGGGAAGCTCGTCCCCGGGTCCGGGGAGACCGCCCCGAGGCTCGTCGTGCTGCTGGGTCACGAACCCGGCCGCCGCTACAACCTGACGAACCCGGTCTTTGTCGTCGGGCGCTCTGAAGACTGCGACATCCAGGTTGACGACACGAAGGTGTCGAGACGCCACGTGCGCATTCAGCACCTCGAAGGTGCTTGGGTCATCGAGGATCTCGCGAGCCGTAACGGCACGATGGTCAACGGCGAGGTCCTCGATGGGCCGACCCCGCTGAAGATCGGCGACCGCATTCAGCTGCCCGGCGAGACGCTGCTTCTCTTCACACGCCAGGACCCCCTCGAGGACCTGCTCCTGCACCGGCAGCAGATGGAGGTCATCGGTCACCTCGCGGCCGGAATCGCCCACGATTTCAACAATCTGCTGAACGTGATCACCGCGAGCTCCGCGCATCTGAAGGGGCTGGACCCGAGCACCCCACTCAATGAGGTAGAGGTCGTGGAGTGTCACGCGGACATCCTCGCGGCGAGCCATCGCGCGGCTGAGCTGACCGCCCGGCTGCTGACCATCGCGCGTCGGCGGGATGCGGACGAGCCGGACCAAGAGAAGCGTGAGGTCGACCTCACGATGCTCTTCGCCGATGTGCTGCAGCTCGTCGGCAGAACCTTCGATCGCTCGATTCAAATCGAGTCGGAGGTCGACAGCGGCCTGACGGTCCGGGGCGACCAGGCAAGCCTGCACCAGGTGATGATGAACCTGTGCATCAACGCGCGCGACGCGATGCCGGAGGGCGGCACCCTGACGGTGAACGCGAGGCGCGAGGATGGGGAGGACGAGGACCGCGTGCCCCACGTGCTCATCGAGGTGACGGACACCGGCTTCGGGATGGACGACGAGACGCGTCGACGGGTCTTCGAGCCCTTTTTCACGACGAAGGAGCAGGGCGCGGGGAGCGGGCTCGGGCTCGCGACCGTCTACGAGGTCGCGACCAACCACGGCGGCATCGTCGACGTCGAGTCCACCGTCGCGGTGGGGACGACCTTCCGCGTCCGGCTTCCGCTCAGAGCTCCCGGGCCACGAGTCAAGGGCTCCAAGCGGCAACGTCGCATGAGCACCTGGGATGGCAAGGGCGCAGGCCAGACCACGGGACGCGTGCTCGTCGTGGATGACCAAGAGCTGGTGCGTCGCAGCCTCGGGCGTCTCCTGCGCGCGCAGGGGCACGACGTGAGCTTCGCCGTGGACGGACGCGACGCCCTCGCGAAGTACAAAGATCTCTCGACCCGCCCCGAGGTCGTGCTGATGGACTTCGACATGCCCTACCTCACCGGTGGGGAGACGCTCATGCAGATCCGCGAGATCGACCCCAACTCCCGGGTCATCCTCATGAGCGGCTACTGCGACGACGTGCACAAGCGGCGCTTGATCCGCCAAGGCGCGACCGATTTCCTCGCCAAGCCCGTCGACGTTCAGCAGCTCCTCCAGTCGATCACGCTCGCGTTCCAGCTCGCCGAGGTCTGACGCACCGCCCCGGCGTGGGTTTCACACCTGTGGTGAAAGTCCGTCGATCATGAAACCCGGCGTCCCCAGCACGCCCCTCTTCGTTTGGGATTTTTGTTCGGCGTGGCGTTTGCTGAGTACGCTTGGCACCGATGAGCACGCACTCCATCAGGTCCGTGGACCCCGCAAACGTGGACGTGTTGGTCATCCAGACCGACGACGAGCTCCGCGGAGCGATCATCGAGGCGCTCGAGGGCTCCGGTCTCACAGCGCGCGGCATCGAGTCACCGAAGGGCGCGACGCGCGCGATCGTGCGCAAGGAAGCGAAGCTGGTCGTCATCAGCATGGACCTGCCGGACATCCGGGGGGACCACCTCGTCTCGCTCCTGCGTGGCGTCGACCGGCTCTCGGAGCTGCGCATGGTGATGGCGACGTCCGGCGATTGCCCGAGCACGCTTCGCCTGGCCACGTGCGCAGGGGCTGACGCGGTCTTTCAGACCGCCGATGATCTCTCGGTGCTCGTCGACATGGTCCGCGCCCTCCTGGGCCTCCGGGCCGTGAGTGGCGCTCGGCGCCGACCCGAGCTGCCGCCCAAGCGCTGATCGATCTCGCACGCTGGCGCCGACGCGTAGCCGTTGGGCTGGTATCGTGCGCGCCTGATGGACGCCTCGATGGACGCGCCGCTCTTCCGCCGCATCCCCGCCACGACCGACGCGGACGCGCTGCTCGAGGCCTTTTTGGATTTCGCCCTCGAGCGCGGACTCGATCTCTACCCGGCGCAGGAGGAGGCCATCCTCGAGCTGCTCTCCGGTAGGAGCGTGATCCTAGCGACGCCGACCGGGTCGGGGAAGTCGCTCGTCGCCTCAGCCCTGATGTTCCTCGCGCTCGCGAGGAAGGAGCGGGTGTTTTACACCGCCCCCATCAAGGCCTTGGTGAGCGAGAAGTTCTTCGCCGCCTGTCGCGACTTTGGCCCGGACAACGTCGGCATGATGACCGGCGACGCCTCGGTCAATCGCGACGCAAAGATCATCTGCTGCACCGCCGAGATCCTCGCCAACATCGCGCTCCGAGAGATGGAAGACGCCGACGTGAGCCACGTCGTGATGGACGAGTTTCACTACTACGCGGACCGGGACCGCGGCTGGGCCTGGCAGGTCCCGCTTCTGACGCTTCCGAAGCGCACCCGCTTTCTCCTGATGAGCGCGACGCTGGGCAACACCGCCCGGTTCGAAACTGCCCTCGAGCGGCGTTCAGGCGACGCACCTGCGCTCGTCGCGAGTGCGGAGCGCCCGGTCCCGCTCGACTTCGAGTACCGAAAGACGGCGATCCAGAAGACCGTCGAGGAGGTCTGCGAGGACGGCCGCTCGCCGATCTATCTCGTGCACTTCACGCAGCGCAGCGCGGCTGAGCAAGCACAGGCGCTCACCAGCCTCGCCCTCACGGATCGCGACCAGAAAGACCTGATCAAGCGCGAGCTCTACGGGGTGCGCTTCGACACGCCCTTCGGCAAGGACCTCAAGCGCTGGCTCGGCCACGGGATCGGCGTGCATCACGCCGGACTGCTCCCCAAATACCGCCTGCTCGTCGAGAAGCTCGCACAGCGAAGCCTCCTCAAGGTCATCTGCGGGACCGACACGCTCGGCGTCGGCGTCAACGTCCCCATCCGGACCGTCGTCTTCACTCGCCTCTGCAAGTACGACGGAAAGAAGACAGGCATCTTGTCGGTCCGCGACTTCAAGCAGATCGCCGGCCGCGCCGGGCGCAAGGGCTTCGACGAGAGCGGGAGCGTCATCTGTCAGGCGCCCGAGCATGTGATCGAGAACGAGCGGCTGCGCGCCAAGGCCGGCGACGACCCCAAGAAACTCCGCAAGCTCAAGACACGCAAGCCCCCCGAGAAGGGCTACGCCCACTGGGACGAGAACACCTTTCAGCGCCTCATCGAGGGGGAGCCCGAGCGGCTCGAATCCAGCTTCGGGGTGACCCACTCGATGATGCTCACCGTGCTCGACCGGCCGGACGGCGATGGGTGCCGACGCCTCAAACAGCTGATCCGTTCGACGCACGAACCGCCGCGCTCGAAGTTCGCGCACGGACGTCGCGCGATCGCCATGTTCCGCTCGCTGCTGGACGCCGGGGTCGTCGAGGTCTCGAAGAAGGATGGCCGCGGCTACGTGGACGTCAGGGACGACCTGCAAAAAGACTTCTCTCTACACCAGAACCTCTCGCTCTACGTCGTGGAAGCGATCGAGGCGCTCGACCCCGAGCACGAAGACTACGCGTGGGACGTCATCAGCTTCGTGGAGGCCACGCTCGAGGACCCGAACGTGGTGCTCTTTCGGCAGCTGGACAAGCTCAAGGGCGACTTGATCGCCAAGCTCAAGGCCGAGCGCGTCGAATACGACGAACGCATGAAGAAGCTGGAGGAGGTTCAGATCGATCGACCGAACCTCGATACGATTCTGGCCATCTTCGAGGAGTTCAAGCTCCGGCACCCAGTCCTGGCCAGCGAGGAGATTCGCCCGAAGTCGGTGGTGCGGGAGATGCTCGAGCGAGGCTTCGGCTTCGTCGATTACATCAAGGAGTACGGCCTCGCCCGCAGCGAAGGGGTCCTGCTTCGCTACCTCTCGAACGCCTACAAAGCGATCGTGCAGAGCGTGCCCGAGAAGTTCAAAACCGACCTGCTCTACGACCTCAGTGACGAGCTGGGCACGATCGTTCGGGAGGTGGACTCCAGCTTGATCGACGAGTGGGAGCGCATGTTGGATCCCTCGGCGCCGGCCGAAGAGGAGGCGGAGCCCGAGCCCGAAGGGCCGCCCGACATCACCAAGGATGTGCGAGCGTTCACCGCCTCGGTGCGCAACGCCTGTTACCGCATCCTGCGGTGCCTCGCGCTGGAGCGCTGGGAGGACGCAAAGGAGCTCACCGGCTGGGATGTGGCGCGCTTCCGGGAGAGCCTCGAGCCCTACTACGAGCATCACGAGTGCATCCGCATGGACGCCAAGGCGCGCAGTCCGAGCAATACGATGATCGAGAAGAGCGACGACCACTGGCTCGTGCGGCAGGTCCTCGTGGATCCAGATGAGCAAAATGACTGGTCATTCGTGGTGCGCGTGGACCTCGAGCGAGCGCGGGAAGAGGGCCGCGCGGTCGTGGACCTGATCTCGATCGGGGAGAGTTGACACAGGGCCGCCGCACCCGGAGTCTCTCGGCCATGAGACTCATCTGCTCGCACCTCGCCCTGCTGCTCAGCCTCGCCGGATGCTCCACCGCGATTCAGCTGACCGAGAGCGGGACGGCCGTGCATCGCATCACGCGCGCGGACATGCCGAGCGGCTGCAACCTGCTCGGCGACATCGCGATCGGGATCCCGCCCGATGCCGCGCGGCCGCGCACGGAGGATGAGCTGCACATCCTCATGCGAAACAAGACCGGCGAGCTCGGGGGCAACCACCTCGTCGTGGACAGCGCACAGGAGCGGGAAGACGCCGCCGGGAACCCGTACTTTCGGGGGCGCGGGATCGGCTACGCGTGCCCCGAACCGGAGCCAGCCCCAGACGACGGAGCGAGCAGCGGCGGGGAGCAAAGCAGCGACGAGCCGGTCGCGGCCCCGGAGGAGTCGTCGGGCGACGATCAAGCCTCAGCAGAGGAAGACGCGATCCTCGACGACATCTTGGGCGAGTGAACTTCGGGTCTGGGCCCTTTCACCGTCGTGGCGACAGGGGGTTCAGGTCAGATCGCGAGGCCGGATCCCGTGTTTCTTGAGGAGCCGCTCGATGCTCTTGCGGTGCATGCCGCAGCGCCGCGCCGCCTCGCTGATGTTGCCGTGACACGAGCGGAGCAGGTTCTCGAGGTAGCGACGCTCGAACTCGTCGACCATCCGGTCCTTGGCGTCCTTGAACGAGAGCCCCTCCGATACTTCATCCAGATCGAGCTTGGGGCTCGCCGCGCGTCCCAGCCGGGGCGGTAGATCATCGACGGTCACCCTCGAACCCGGCGCGAGCACCGCCGCGGACTCGAGCACGTTGGCGAGCTCACGCACGTTTCCGGGCCAGTCGTGCGCCTCCAACTTCGCGAGCGCCGGAGCTGCGATCGAACGTGCGCCGCCACCGAGCCGCTCGAGCAGGTGCTCCACCAGAAGCGGGATGTCCTCTCGTCGCTCGCGCAGCGACGGCACCTCGAGCGGAACGACGCATAGGCGGTAGTAGAGATCGGCTCGAAACTCGCCGTCGGCGATCGCTTGCTCGAGGTCCCGATGGGTCGCCGCGATCACGCGCACGTCGAGCTTCTTGGCGCGACGCCCTCCGACGCGCTGCACCACCCTCTCCTGGAGGAGGCGCAGGAGCTTGGGCTGCAAGGGGAGCGCGAGCTCACCGAGTTCGTCGAGAAAAACCGTGCCGCCATTCGCCGCCTCAAACGCGCCGACGTGGGCCTGCACCGCGCCCGTGAAGGCACCCTTTTCGTGACCGAAGAGGTGCGACTCGATGAGGTTCGGCGAGATCGCGCCGCAGTCGACGACCACGAACGGTCCCTCGCGGCGGGGCGAATGGTCGTGGATGGCCCGCGCTACCAGCTCCTTGCCGGTCCCCGTCTCTCCACGGATCATCACCGTCGCGGAGAGCCGGGCGACCTTGGCGATCACTCCGAAGAGCGTGCGCATCACAAAGCTCTGCCCAACCATCTGGCCGAAGCGGTTGTCCGTGAGGGCGGAGACCTGCAGCCGCCTGTCGCGGGGCTGAAAATCGATCGAGGTCTCCCCGACGCGAAAGACCGCGCCCGGCTTCAGGTAGGCCTGCTCGACACGGGTTCCATCGACGTAGGTGCCGTTCTTGGACCCGAGATCAACGAGCAGGTAGCCGTTCCGGGTCAGCCGAATCTCCGCGTGACGTCGACTGACCATCGCGTCGGTCAGCCGGAGATCGGAAAGGCGTCCCTTGCCGATCGAGATCGGCTCATGCTCGGTGCGGAGCTCGGACCCCGCGTCCGAACCCTCATTCACGCAGAGCGTCACGCTCCGATCATGGAGGACCGACTTGGTCTCTAGAGCGGGCCGAGTCGCGGTCGATTCGGCGAAGCCAGCGTGCCCAGGCAACTCGGAAGAAGGCATCGGGCGCCATCGTAGCGCTCCGCGGCGCGGTCGTCTCAGGCCAATCGCAGCGCCCCACGAAGCAGGGGCGGCCAAGCTCTTGCGCCGCGCCCGGGTTGAAGGCCAGTGACGCCGGTCCCCCGCCGCCTGGAGCACACACACTCCGGTGTTGGATTGCCCTCAGCCCTGCGGTTACGCACACTGCTCAGACAGATGCGTGAGCTGGCCCCAGGCACAACGCTGTCCCGCTACGAAGTGCTTTCCCACATCCGCTCCGGCGGCATGGCGTCGCTCTACCTGGGCCGACTCGCAGGGGCCGCCGGGTTTTCGCGGCTCGTCGCGCTCAAAGTGATCCACCCGCACCTGGCGCAAGACCCTCATTTCGTCGGCATGTTCGTCGACGAAGCCCGGCTGAGCTCGAGGATTCGCCACCCCAACGTGGTCAGCGTCGAGGAGCTCATCGAAGCCGAGAACACCTACGTGCTCGCGATGGACTACGTGCACGGGTGCACGCTGGGTCAGCTCCTTTCGCGGCTCGGGAGCGAGCGGCGGCGGCTCCAACCGGAGCTCGCGACGGCGATCGTCGTTCGGATCGCAGACGCCCTGCACGCAGCACACGAGCTCACCGACGACTCCGGAGAGCTGCTCGACGTCGTGCACCGCGACATCAGCCCGCAGAACGTACTGCTTTCGTTCTCCGGCCACGTGAAGCTGATCGACTTCGGGATCGCGCAGGCCCGAGATCGAATCGCAGTCACGGTCGGCGACGAGCTTCGCGGCAAGCTCGGCTACATGGCGCCGGAACAAGCCACCCGTAAGCCGATCGACCGCCGGACCGACGTGTACGCCCTCGCGGTCGTCCTCTGGGAGCTGCTCACCTCTCGGCGCTTCAACGGCACGGGCTCATCGCTCGAGCGCCTCGACTACGCGCGAAGCCCGACCCCAAAGGCGCCGCACCTCGTCGCCCGGCGCGTGCCTCGCTCGCTCAGCGAAGCGGTCATGCGGGCCTTGGCCGTCGATCGCGCCGACCGTCCTCCAACCGCAGACGCGTTTCGACGAGAGCTGGTCGACGCCATGCCGAGCTCGGTCTCGCTCCACGCGACCGATTTCGCCAGGCTCCTTGGCGTGCTCATGAAGGAAGAGCGCGAGGTCGCCGACGCCCACCTGCCGAGTGCCGTGCTCGGTGAAGCCCTCGACCTGCCCTCACCGATCATCGTCGCCACCGACCATGAGATGTCGGGCGACATCGTAGCGACGATGACAGCCCCGATCACCACGCCCGAGGGTGACTCGAGCTCGGTCGAGGAGACCAAGCCCGAGCGGCCGAGGTCGAGATCGCGCCTCGTCGCCTCCTCACTGCTGGTCGCAGCGCTCGCCGCGCTCGCGGCCGGCGGGTGGTTCGCGCTCGGCGCGACCTCCGACACCGACGGAGGGGTCAGCGGGGCGGCGGTCGCGCCTGGGTTGGATCCGACGCCCGTGGCAGCTCCCACCCCCGTGGACGGTGCCAGAGGCGTCACCCCGCACTCCGACGCGTTGCCCACGGACGGTGTTTCGCCCGCACCGGTTCCGACCGAACCGTCGCTCGAAGGAGAGCCCACCACCGGCGCACCAGCTACCGCGACGCCGACCACCGCAGCGCAAACCACCGCAGCGCAAACCACCGCAGCGCCAACCCAGGGAACCGCCGCGCCGCGCCGCCGCCGGAGGCCGCGCCGAAGCCCTTCGGTCAGGACAACCGAGCCAGAGGCGACGGACCCCTTGCTGGCGGGCGAGGAAGAGTTCTGAGCCGCGTTCAGACACTCTTCGGCCGCCAACGGTTCAGCCGTGCACGACGGCCAGCGATGAGAGAACCAGGCAGACCGTCACGACGATCAAGAACAGCCAGGCGAGGCTGATCCGCATGGCCGTGATGCCCACCCTCACGTTCTGCGGCTCCTTGAAGATGAACGCCGTGATCGGGCCGACCATGCCGACCAGCACGGACGCGAGATAGATTGCGAAGCGCTCCGACCCCGGCGCATCGCCGGTGGATGGCATCGCCTCGATACGCGCGACCCTCAACGTGCCCCAGCGCCAGAGAAAGCCGACGGAGGTCGTCGCGGACGCCAAGACGATGCTGCAGGCCATGATGACGAGGGGGGCGATGTGTGCCCGCCCGAACATCATCTCGGAGAGCATCTGACCCACGCCTCCGAGCACCGAGAGGCCGATGTGGGCGAGGAAGATGAAACATGCGTCTCGACCGACGCGCGCCCAGTCGCGCTTCACAAACCCGATGACCGAGATGACCGCCGCGCTCAGCCACACGACCGAGGCGGCCGCATAGAGGAGGTAGCGACGCTCGTCCGGCGGGGCCGCGGCGCGATCCAGATCGGCCTCTACGGTGCGCATCCTGCGGTGCGCCAGCCACCCCGCCCCAGACGCGAGCAGAGCGTACGTCCCGATACAGAACCCGCCCGCGCAGAGGGCGCCGAAAACCTCTCCCATTCGACCACTCTACGACCGCGCGGCGGCGATGCCCCCGCTCGATTCACCCAGCCGAGGACCCGAGCCCCGAACGTGCCCAAATCCGCCAGAGAGATCCGACCCGCCGGCCGCTTCGCCGCGGCTGCATCGCTCAGACCCCGAAGACTGTGCGCTCCAGCAGCTTTCGATGCGCTTTGCCCTTCAGGCTCCAGTACGGCTTGATCCGAAGCTGATCGCGGCTGAGGCCTCGTTTCAGTAGGCCCGTGCGCAACACGAGCACCGAGCCCGCCTCGCCGGACAACCACACGATCCCGGGCGAAGCGGGAAGCTCTGTTTGCATGAGGTGAGACGCGAGTGCCTCCCCGTGAAGCGACGTGCGGGCCACGCCCTCGATGGGCAGCGAATCGACCGCCGCGAGGTCCTCGCGTTCTGTCTCGATGGCGCCGGACTCGGGGGTAGCAACAGGCAGGTCGCTCAGGATGGCCTCCGCGAGCGCCAAGGTGGTCTCGTCACCGTAGAAGGCCGCCCACGGCAGCGACGGCGGGGCTTTGCCGTCGAGGCTCTTCGACGGACCGGCGAGACCCACGCGGGCCCCCTCCTTCAGTGCTCCGGCCCACGCGGATGCGGGACCCGACCCGTGGAGGTGCACGACAACGTGCATGCGGCCCGCGTCCGCGTCGTGGCGCGTGGGCGTGTAGCTGCGCATGCGCCCCTCGCCGATGTGCAGCTTGACCTTGTCGCCCGGAGCGATCGTCAGCCCGGTGAGGCTCTCTCCGACCAGCTGCACGCGCAAGAGACGAGGCGAGACCTGCTCGAGCCGCTCCACGCGTGCAGTCTTCAGGCTCGGATCGTTGGGCTCGTCGCCGCTCGGGGTAGGGTTGGACATCAGAGGTTGAGAACGATTCTCACCATGGGGCGATTCGGTGCTGACGGCAAGGGCTGGCTCACACTTCAGCGGGGTCGTCGGCCCCGAGCCGCCGGAGCCGCTCGATGGCGCTCGGCATCACCTTCCGGTTCTTGAAGGAGCTCCAGATCAGCTGACCCAACGGCTCGTGATGCGCGAGCGAGAGCCGGCTGGTCCTCAACCACCAGGGCATGCGCCGTGACCACCCGATCCAGTTGTCCAGCGAGTCGGCGTAGGCGCTCAGGTAGTCGGACGGCGTCACCGGGTAAGGCACGACCCGGCAGAGCTCGTTTCTCTCGCGATCGGTGCGACAGCGCGCCTCGACGTAGGCGATCAGCGCCGCGCTGAAGGTCGGATGACAAAGAAAGAGAGGTTGCAGGGTGATCTGACCCGAAGCGAACACCGGGCGGGGCTCGGTGCGGGTGAGTCCGTCGGCGGTGCAGTTGACGTGAAGCACGCTCGCGTTCGTCTCGAGGGTGCCCCGTTCGAGCACGATCTCGGAGGCGGTGATCTCTTGGACCCGCCCCTGCCGAACGACGCCGCGCACACGCCGAAGCTGCGCGAGCTCCGCTCGGCTGACCGTGGCGCAACGGTACTTCGTGGGCCAGACCGCCGCGTCGAGTCGAAGGATGCGCTCGTCGCGCTCGAGCGTGGTGAAGAGCTGCTCGAGGCTCTCCGCGTTGGCCGCGCTGGCCAGCTGCGCGTCGGCTCCACCATCGGTCAGCCGCCCGGGCTGGATCAGCGCGCGATCCAAGAGCCATGCGTCGTTTGGGACGATCCAGGTGATGCCAGCCGGCTCTACGCCCTGACCCAAGAGAAAAAGCACGGCGTCGATGCCGGTCTTTCCGCCACCGATGACCACCACGCCCGCGCTCGGATCCCGCACGTCGACCAGGTCGTTCGGTGCGACCAGAGAGACTTCGGCCGCGACCTCGAACGCCGGCGGCGTGGTCGATGGCACCGAGACCCTCGCATAGGTAGCGTCCACGATTTTTGCGTGCTCTGCGACTCGGTAGGCGCCCCCGTCTGCGGCGTTTTCGAAGCGCCCCTCACCCTCGTAGACGCAGCCGCCGTAGAAGCGAACGCGACCGGTGCGGGTGAGCTTGGCCAGTACCCGGGCGTAGTACGCGAGGATCTCCGCCCCAGACGACAGGTCACCGCCGCCCTTGCCGAGCGGCAAGGAGTTCACCCCGTACCAGGCGGCCGGCTGGTGCAGGGAGACAAAGGGATAGGCGTCATTCCAGTGCCCGCCCGGCCTCTCTCGGGCATCGACCAGGATCACTCGGGCGGTGGCGTCACGGGACACGAGCTCGTCCGCGAAGGCCATCCCGCTGGCGCCCGCTCCGACAACCAAGTAGTCGGCCTCGAGTCTCTGCGGGGTCACCCCACCACCTCAGTCGACGGCATGCCGAGAGACTACCCGAGTGCGCGACCGCGCGTGAGGTCCAACGCACGCGTGCGCGACCTGCTGTCGACTTGCTATGCCGTGCCATGGCGACCGCCTTCAGCCACTTCGTCGTGCTCGACTTCGAGGCGACGTGCGACGCCGAGCAGCCTCCGAGCCCCCAGGAGATCATCGAGTTCCCGTCGGTGCTCTTGTCGGCGCAGACCCTCGAGGTCGTCGATGCCTTCGAGTCCTTCGTTCGGCCGACGCACCACCCCCAGCTCTCCGCGTTCTGCACGGAGCTGACCGGGATCGAGCAAGCGGACGTGGACGGCGCGCGGCCCTTTCGCGAGGTGCTGAGCGCGCACCAGGCCTGGCTCGGCTCCCACGGCTTGCCCGTCGAGGCGGCTTCCGCTCCGCTCCCCTACGCCTTCATCACCTGCGGCGACTGGGACTTCCGAACCATGTTCCCGGCCCAGCTGGCGGCAGCGAGGCCGCCGTTCGACCACGTGAGTCACGCGTACCGGCAGTGGATCAACATCAAGGTCGCCTACCGAAAGTGGGCTCCGGACGGCAAGTCGGCCGGCATGGCGCGCATTCTCGAGGCGCTCGACCTCGTGCTCGAAGGGCGGCACCACCGAGGGATCGATGACTGCCGCAACATCGTGAAGATCGTCCGAGCGCTCTCCGAGCGCGGCCAGGCGTTGGAGATCACCGCTCAGCTCCCGGTCTCCCGCTATCCGTCCATCGAGATCGTCCTGCGCCGAGGAGACGAGGAGCGCACGGTGCGCCTGAAGCGTCGGGCGCTCAAGACGCTCCTGGGGCTCTCGAGCGGGGCCTTTCGGGCGCAGGCGAAGCAGGTGTTCTTGGAGGACGACGGCACCCCGCTGGACCGCGACGAGGCGCTATTCGACCTCCGCGCGGGCACGGTCGTCCGGGTTCACTGATCACGGCCTCGGCCCGCCCGCCGACTGATACGCTCCACCCATCGTCAAAGACTCCCCGACCCGCAACGCCGGCTGGCTCATGGGCCTCTTTGTGCTGGTTCTGGCGACCGTCGGCGCCGTCGCTTACTTCGCCGGCCATTGGCTCAGCGAGACCACCGGGCCCCCTCGGCTCCAGGTCACGCTCGTGGCGCAAGCGACGGGGGTCGACGCGCTCAGCATGGACGAGCAGGTCGCCTCGGTGCTCTCTCGATCGGTCATGGGGGCCCCCGACGTCGAGCACGTGCGCGCCATCTCGGAAGACGGGACCACGAGGCTCATCGTCACCGCGTCGGAGGGCGTCGACGCCTACGCCTTTCGCAGAGCGTTGAGCGAGAGGCTCGGGCGGGCTGGGTTGCCCGAGTTCGTCGACGCGCCCCGCATGGAGCCACCCATGGAGTCCGAGGCGGCCTACCGCGCGACGGTTGACGCGCCCCCTCGGCTCGCGACGCACCTCCGCTCGCAGCTCGCGTCGGTTCCGGGGGTGGCGAGCGTCGAGGTGTGCGGCGAAGGGGACCTCGAGGTTCGGGTGACCGTGCGCCACGACCAGCTCATGGCCTACGGACTCTCCGTCTCTGGCCTCGTCGGCGCCCTGTCTTCCGCGGGGGAGTTCGAGCCAGCCGAGGCCTCACCCATCCGTGCTCGCCCAGTGCGCTTCGCACAAGCCCTGGAGGAAGTGATGCTGCAGGGTCCGAACGCCCGAGGCATCCGTCTCGCAGACTTCGCCACCATCGAAGAGACAAGCGCGGTTCCTGCCTGTCGCGCGTGGCGCGGCGGCCCCGTTCTGGCCCTGGCGGTGTGGCTGCGACCAGGGCTCCCGGACCGGGAGCGCACGCTTCGTGAACTCTCTCAGTTGAGCGAGACGCTTCCCCCTGGCGTCAACTTTCGTCGCTTGGGTCCACTCTCACCCGAGCGCACCTTCGAGGCTCGCCTGCCCGAAGAGTCGACCGCGGAGCACGCGGCCGGCGTAGCTCGAACCCTGGGCGAGGCCATCGCCTCGCTCCAGGGCGTAGAGGATGTCTTGGTGGAGCTGATCGGCGTGACGCTCCGCGTGCACTTCGTGAGCCAGGCGGGGGATCCGACGCTCAGGCGCTCCATCTCAGAAGCGGTAGATCGGATTCCGGGGCTCCGGCACGTTTGGACGGGGAGCGCGCGCGCGAGCGTCACCGCGCTGGAGCGGGGCGTGGCGCTCGAAACCGCGCGCGCCCTCGCGGCTCGGTGGCAGCGTTTCCCGGACGTGCACGCCGCGCTCTCGATGGAGCCGGGCGAAGGCGTCGCCCTGAGCGTTCAGGTCGACCGCGCCGAGGCGGCGCGACGCGGCATCCCGACGGGCGACGTGCCGGAGGCGATCGCCGCCGCGTCAGAGCGTGGCTTGGTGGTCTCGAGCGCGTTGCGGGCCGAGGGGACCTCGGATCTCGTGCTTCGAGTCGAGTCGGAGGACGAGCTCACGCAGCTCGTCCTCCGTGCATCGGACGGCGCGCCGGTCCCCCTTCACGAGGTCGCCCGCATCGAAGAACGCCGTGTGCCCGTTCGCCTCATGACCTGTGATCTACGTCCGTGTGTGGAGGTGCAGGCGTTCGGCTTCGGCGACCAGACCGCGGTGCGCGACGCGCTTCAGACCGCGCTCGAGGATCTCGAGCTCCCCGCGGGCGTGGTCGTCACGCTCCGGGACTAGCCGCCGCCGAGCCCGTCGGTCAGGGCAGCGTGAAGGTCGCGATGGTGCCGCTCGTCGTGAAGGTCGGCTCCTCGGTCGATCCTGCGGACACCGCAAAAACGACGCCGAGCGCGACCGCCACGCCGACCGCCACCGCCCCTGAGAGGCCGAGCCCGAGGGCCCACGCCTCGCCGTTGGAGTCCTCGGGTTCGGGCGCGTCGGTCGCCGCGGGCTCCGACGGCGTGAGCGGGACCCGCAAGCGAACCTCCCGCCGTCCGCCCTCATCGAGCCGGAAGGTGCGGGTGAGAACCGTTTGGTCATCTCGCGAGACCCTGATCTCCACGGCGCCGGGATCGACGGGCAGCGCAATACCGAGCTCCGAGACGGGGATCACCCTGCCCTGCACGCTGACGTCGACCGAGTCGGTCGCTCCGGAGAGCACCACCCGAACGAGCGCGACGCGCTCGTTCAGCTCAGCGATGCTCGCGCGCAGCGCCTCCCTGCGCCCCGGCTCTACGTCGTCGCCGCTCGAGTAGAGGTACTGCGTGAAGCGCTCGCGGGCTCGCACGAGGTGGCCCGTCTCCATCTCGGCGCGCGCGAGGTTCAGCAAGGTCGCGTCTCGCGGCGCAATCACATGTGAGCGCTCGAAGAGGGCTCGGGCCGCGTCCCAGCGCCCCGCGCGTGCTTCCACGAGGCCCTGCCGAAAGAGCTGCCGGGCACTCGCGACGTCCTCCGTCGGCACCGCCTGCGCCGAAGCGATGGTCGTCGCCGTCGAGAGGCAGGCGACAAGAACGAGAACGCCTCTCATGGCAAGACAACCTGTCGCGGACGATCGACGTACCCGCAGAAACCGGGCTCGGAGCACGCGGTCGGATCCACGCAACCCGAGATGTTTTCGCCCCAGCACCACACGTCGCCTTCGAGGCCTCGGGCGCATCGATGTTCGTGAGAGCCGACGATCTCGGTCGCCCGGGCCACCTCGGGAAGCTCGCGCGGGACCCGCCACTCGCTGAAGGCGTCCGCGACGCCGCAGCAGAAGGTGCGACCGGTGACGGTGATGACGCAGGTCGACTCGAAACCCAAGGCCACGTCCATCGCGGCCTCGGGCAGCTCGACGTCGATGGTCGCTGCGCCATCCGCGGGCGCGCAGAGCGAGCCGCTGAAGTCCGTGCCCCAGCACCGCATGGCACCCGATGAGGTGACGGCGCAGGCGTGCTCGAGGGTCACGGCAATGCGGACGACATCACTCAATCCGTCCACGATCGTTGGCGCCCAGTTCGTACCGCCGCCGGCGTTGGGGTCGATCACGCCCGCGCGATTGTCGCCCCAGCAAGCGACCCGTCGAGACGTGAGGATCGCGCAGCCCACGCCATCTCCGACCGAGACGTCCACGACCGCCTCACCGTCGGGGAAGACCACCGGCTCACCCGAGGGGTTGGACAGGCCTTGGGCCGAGAGGCCGCCGCCCTGGACCCTCAGCAACCCGGTAGGCTCGAGCCAGTAGAGGGTGCGCTCCTGTGTGGCGATGCGCGTCGCCCCAGGCACGGCCACGGAAAAGGGGTCCCAAGGCGGAGGGATCTCTGGCCCGAGTTGCCCGGCGTCGTTCGTGCCCCCCCAGCAGAGCACACCGGTCTCCAAGAGAGCGCAGGTCTGCTCGCCCGACGAGAGCTCGCCTTCGGTCGCGGCGGCGGCCAACCCCAGCACGCGCCCTCCGATGAGAGGACTGCCGACGCCGTTGAGCGCGTCGGGTCCCAGTTGAATGTGGTCGTTGTTGCCCCAGCAGCGAACGACACCCTGCATCACCGCGCACGTGTGCCGGCCGCCCAAGGCGAGGGTGGGAAACGGGCGGTAGAGCGAAGGCAGGCACAGGCCGTCGAGGCACCGCCCCAGGCAGCTGGCTCCGCAGCTCCGCCCGGCCTCGACCGATGGGATCGGCGCACAGCTGCCCGCCGCGCAGGACTCGCCTTGTTCGCAGACGACACCACGGCACGACGCGTCGAGCGCCAGATCGATCGAGCTCACACCGGGCGCGATGTTCAGCGCCGCGCGACGCACGGTCGCCGTTCCGTCGGACTCTCGCCCCTCCAGCTCTACGATGACGGCCTCGGTCGAAGAAGCGCGCTGGATGGCTACGGTCCAGGGCAGCTCGACGCGATCGCTCCCGCGAACGGGCGCCTCCGCGCTCATCGGCTCACTGCCGTCGCCGAGGGTGACCGCCACCCGGAGCGTCTGCACCGGCAGGCGCGGGTCGACCTCGATCCGCACCAACACTTCGCCGGGCATCGCGTTCGTGCACGCTGAGAGCGGTAGCAGCGAGAGCGCGATCACAGATATCAGGGCGAGCCGCGACACTCGGCCAGGTTGGATAATTGTAGGCTCTCTGTCCACCTCTTCCAGGGGGCTCAGCTCTCGGCCGAGCACATCTGCCCGACCTCGGTCGCCGCGTTGTCTCGGGCCGATGTGCAGCTGTAGTGACCCGCGTCGACCCGGAGCGTGCAGTGGGGTGCGGCGATGCAGGCGAAGCGATCGAGTCCCTCGCAGACATCCGCCTCGGCCTGAGCGAGTCCCGGAGTGAGCATCAGCGCCACCAGAGCGCAGCCCAGGAAACGTAGGTGAAGTCTCGTGCGCATCGGTTCCTCGAAAAAGGGGGATGACCCTCCTTCTGCCAAGCCCGTACCAAGCTCGAAAGACGCAGCCCAGCCGGGGAGCCGTGCACCCGGTGGAGGCGCTGGACCCCACGGAGTGGAGTGTGCGTACTCCACTCCGTGGCATCGGCTCACAGGTTCAGGAGCACCGCCGCGCAGGCCAGGCCAAAGCTGAGGAGCATCGGCAGCGCGACGCGAGAGGCCCGTTTGACGGCGCGGTCCACCAGCACGTTCCGCGCATCCGAGCAGGTGCCCAGCGTGAGTCGCCCGTCGCTGGGCCACGCGGACGCCGCGGTGCGTAAGCCCGCCACGCCGGAGGAGGCGAAGGTCGAGAGCAGGACCACGTGTTTGCCGTCCCAGCCCTCTCCGCTCACGTTGCCGAGCACCTCGGCCGAGCCGTCGGGGAGCCGGAACCGGATGGCGCCGCCGTCCGCCTCGACCCATGCCTCGCCCTCGACCCGGAGCGCGCCAGAGGCGCGACCGAGGAGCCACGCCAGACGGCTCGGCGGCGAATAGAAGACACGGCTCCCGTCCCCGACCCGAAGGGTGCCCTCGAGCGCCGCGAGGCTGCCTCGCCCCCGCGGCTCGCCGGCGAGCAGTGCGGGAGCGCTCATGGTGCGAGCCGAGCCGAGCTCGACGCCAACGGTGAACGTGAGGAAGAGGAGGAGGAGCATGCCCAAGCCGAGCGCCCCCGAGCCAAAGCCGCCGAGCCGGCCGAAGGTGCGGTCAGCGATCGAGTCGTCCAGACGCACCCCGTCGGCGTCGATCATCGTGAACGCGAAGTGGTGGCTGGAGCGGACCGAGACCCTGTACTCGGGGATCAGGACACCATCGTCGCTGCGCTGATCCACCCACAGGGCGGCCTGGGTTGTGTCGAAGCCAGCGTCGAGGGCGCCGGCGCCGCCTCCGTCGGCCGCCTCGACGACGATCCCGTGGGCCGTCGTCCGCACCGTCACGGAGGTGTTCGGCAGGCGACCCACGCGGGGCGTAGCCCCGAGCGCGAGACCGCTCATCCCGCGGACCGGCTGCTCGGAGATGTCCCCTCGGCGCATCTCCGTAGGGGAAATTGCGGCCAACGTGAGCGCGCCCAGGAGCATGATCAGGGCGGGCGCGATCATCCAGGCCAGGCTGCGTAGCCGCGCAGCTTCCCCCAGCTCGGCGCCATTCGACGCGACGTCGGGCGTCTCCACGTAACCCACCGAGAGCAGCGCCAGCACCCGGGGTGCGCCGATCCAAGCCGCGACGGGGCCGGCGATGACCAGGGAATCCAGCGGACGCGAGCTCGTCGAGAGCAGGTAGGCCAGCGTGCCCAGCAGGAGGTGCGGCAGGGCCAGCGCGAGACCGACTTTCGCGCCGAGCAAGACGCTCTGCTTCGGGCCGCGCCGAGCTGCAACCTCGAAGGACCGCGCAAACGGAGCGAAGAGCCCTTTGCTCCCGTCGACCGCCAAGCTGGGCGCGAAGAGCAACGGGGCGACGACAGCGCTGACGACGACCGCCCCGAGTCCCCCTGCGAGCAGCTGAAGCGGGAGGCGCACGAGATCGGACGTGTCACCGAGCGCGTGGGCAGCCAGACCGCCGGCGGCCACCATCGCGAACGAGGCAATCGCCCAGCCGATCAGGCAGATGGAGCCGGCGTAGCTCTTCTCCGGATCTGGCGGCGCGGCCTCGTTGCGGAGCGCGCGGGCGTTGCGAAGCATCTGGTGGGCGAGGCTCTTGAGCGCTCGCGCAGCGATGGGCAGCCCCACCAGGCAGAACGAGAGCACGAGGCCCAAGGGCAGCATGACCCAGGCGTTCGCCAACATGACCCAGGGCTTGCGCCAGACCACTTTGGTCGCACTGAGCATCAACGTTCCACGGCCTGGATTCGGCGAGAGTCGATCAACGTCCCTCAACATACCCCGGAGGCTCTGCCGAGCCATGCCTTCACGGCATCAAAGTCAGCCGGCGCTGCAGCCCTGGATCTCACCGTCGCCGTTGCTCTCATTGCGCGAGAGACAGTCGTTCGCCGCCTCGATCACGAGTTCCCGGGTCGGCAGATCGCAGCTGCCGTCGTCGTTGGTGCGGCTGATCCACTTGATCAAGCCCGTGCGCCAGGCCCAGAGGCTCGCGCCGCCACCGAAGCCGCCTCCCATGGAGTAGTCGTCGTTCCAGTTGAAGAACCGGCCGCTCCAGCGACTCTCGTCGCGAAGCTGGACGAGCTCAGCGGGGGGATCGGCCATGATCGTCTCGAAGCGCAGAGCGCTCGCGACCATGCAGCGACGACCCCAGTCGGACCCGACCGAGAAGGAGTACGTCGGGTTCTCGCCGCCCGACCACTTCTGCCAGAACTCGGTGCCGCCGAGGCCAAAGCCATCCGCGCGCGGGTAGGAATAGGTGTCGGGCGCGGGCGTGTCGGCCGGAAACGTCACGCGGGAGAGCGTGACATCCATGGCCTCTGCGTAGGGATCGGCAGGGGGCGGCGGGGGCGGCGGCGCCATGCACTGCATGTCCACTGCGTCGCGCAGCTGATCGATCGCGACCGGGCCGACGTACGGGATGTCGTCGATCTCGGCGACGTCCGTGAACACGACGTCGTCCATCGTCCCGAACTCTCCGTCATCGCCATCGCGGACGGCGACGATGTTGTTCGATGCCCAGTAGTGCACGCCCGCCTCGCGCAGCCCGTCGTAGCTCACGCCTTCGTTCAGCCACGTGGTGATCGCGGCGGAGTGGCACTCGGTGAGCTCGTCCGTATCGGCCTTGCCGACGAGGATGACGCCCACCTCGTCTTCACCGTCAGGTGGCGCGCCCTCGGGCGCGTTGGAACAAGCGAGGAGGGCGAAGGCCACCCAGAACGACGAAAGCTGACGCATCGGGAGATTAGAGCAGGCTCAGCGCCCGAATGCACACCGGGAGGAATTAGGTGGGAGCCGCTTCGGCCGTGACGGCCTCGGCGGGAGGCGAGGCGCGACGACGGCGGTCTCTGAAGCCCGCAACCATGGTGTACAGGATCGGGATGACGAAGAGCGTGAGCAGCGTGCCCACGGCCATGCCCCCGACGACCGCCCTCGCCATGGGCGCCCACGTCTCCGCGCCGTCCCCCGCGCCGACGCTGAGCGGCAGCATGCCCAGGATCGTGGTCAGCGCCGTCATCAGGATCGGCCGCATGCGCGTGCGCCCTGCTTCGAGCGCGGCGGCGTGCAGCGAGCGGCCTTCCGCGCGCCGTCGCTTCAACACAT
>Ga0114933_10001851_pt1 | contig 22870 bp, 18 predicted proteins | sample 4SBtaG_FD_89691 | JGI IMG/M metagenome (GOLD analysis project Ga0114933, IMG submission 89691) | Deep subsurface microbial communities from Kolumbo volcano to uncover new lineages of life (NeLLi) - 4SBTROV12_W25 metaG | ecosystem: Environmental > Aquatic > Marine > Volcanic | place: Kolumbo... | reverse complement strand
CGTGGCGGGCTCCTCGAGGTGCGCGACCAAACGCTCGGCCATCGAGCGCACGGTTCGAGGCTCGAAGTGGTCCGCGAGCGTGTTGAACGAGAGCGTCAGCCGCCCATCGAAGACCCAGGCGATCAGACCCAAGCGGGTGAAACCGGACGCGGACGCGCCGTGCACGTCGACGAGATCGAGCGCACCGATGCGGGTCTGGCTTCCGAGGTTGAGGAAGCTGAAGCCTGCCGGCGTCAGGCCTTGAGGGCCAACGGCTTCGCGGGACACCAGCCCGGCGAGTGCGAGGCTCGACGCGCTGCTGTGGTCTGCCGCGTCCCGCAGGGAAGCTTGCGATCGTGCGGCCAACGCTTCCAGCGGCTCACGCGGTTGAAGCGTGAGCCGAATCGGCAAGCTGTCGGCGAACGAGCCGATGATCTCGTTGATGCCGGGGACGCGCGCATCGCGGCGGCCATGCGCGACTCGAATGAGCAGGTCGTGCTGCCCGCTGACGTCGAAGAGCACCCGGGCATAGGCGGAGAGCACCCACGCGGGGAGGGTCGAGGCTGCCTCGCGGACCCGCGCCTGGAGGCGCGCCGTGGAGCGCTCATCGAGCTGCACGCGCAGAGACCGCGCGGGGCCGCGAGGAGGCACGCTCGGATCACCGTCGTAGGGCAACCGGATGGGCGGGACCCCGCCACCGATTCTCTCTCGCCACCAGGCGAGGTCTCCCTCGCTCGCTTGCCTGGCGCGCAGCTTGGCGGAGACATCGAACCAGCCGAGGGCCGGCTCTGAGCGCGGCTCCGGCCCGTGCTCGTAGAGGCGCAGGAGCTCCTCGACCAGCAGCTTCGCGCTCCAGGCGTCGATGAGCAGGTGGTGGCCGTTGATCGCCAGACGCTCACCGTCACAGACCACCCGGAGGAGCGGGCCCGCCAGATCCATGACCCGGTTCGCGGTCGCCTCGTCGTCGACCTCGTTCACCCACTCGAGGGTCGGTTCGGGACCGCCCGCCACCTGCACGAAGGTGCTCCCGCGCGCCGCGGCGTAGCTCGACAAGACCGGATGTCGCCGCACGAGCGCGGCGAGCGCCCGGCGAAGCGGTTCGGCCTCGAGGGCCGCGCCCGTGCCGTCTCGGTGGACGGTCACCGCGAGAAACACATTGCACGGCAACGAGGGGAAGTAGCTCTGCTGGACCACAAACGTTCGCTGCGCGTCGAGCAACGCCAGCCCGTCGGCTCCTGCCTCGGCGGTCGGCGACGTTTCGGGCAACGTGGCGGGCTCGGTTGGAGGTTCGGCGCGGTCTCCGGCTTCCACGAGGGACGCTGCCGGAGACTCGGCGGAGGACTCGAGCGCGACGACCAGCTTGTCGATCGTGTCGTGTTCGAAGAGGAACGTCGTGGGGAGCGCGTACCCCACGCGGTCTTCGATGCCCTTCACGAGGTCGATCGCGGCCAGGCTGTCCACGCCCAGCGTCATCAAATGCGCGTCATCGGTGAGGGAGTCGAGCGGGACCTGGGCCTCCTCGGCGATCATCGCCCTGAGCGTCGAGCGCCAATCGTCGGTGACCTCGGTCGGCTGAGTCCGCGCTCGTCCGGAGGCGCGACGCATGACCGCGATCACGGGCGCGTCGGTCGCGAAGGCGGCGATCACCGCGGCCTCGCCCACCGCGCTGGGGATCGGCTCGATGCCGCGGGAGCGGAAGTGCGATTCGAGCGACGCCGCCATGCCGACCTCTGCCCAAGGGGCGAGCGCGACGCTGGTGACCCGACGACCCGCGGCGCGTTCGCGGCGGGCGTGCTGGTTCAACCACCGGTTCGCCTCCGCGTAGGCCTCGATCCCGCGGTCGAGGCCGTCGATGATCGCGCTCACGGACGAAAGCAAGAGCGTGCGCGCGGGGTCGAGCGGCGCGAGGTGGAGCAGTCCATCCCGCTTGATCGCCATCGCCTGCGCCCCCCTGACGCCAGCCCCGTGAATCAAGCCGTCCACCGGTCCGATCGCTCGCGCCAACGTGACCACGCGCTCCGCCGCCGCGGGCTCGCAGAGATCGGCGGAGACGTACTCCGCCTGCGCCCCCATGGACTTCAGCTCGCGGAGCAGCCGCTCGAGTTCGGGGTCGAGCGCGCGCCGGCCCACGAGCAGAAGGCGGGCCTTGAGGTTCCGCGCCAGTGACCGCGCGAGCACGCGGCCGATCCCGCCCGAAGCACCGGTGATCACATAGAACCCGCGTCGGACGAGCGGGTTCGCACCGGCCGGCAGCGGCGAGAACGATCTCGCGCCGTCGGGCCCCACCTCCACGCGGTGCATCCAAGCCCGCGCGGCGTCGATGCCGAATCTCATCTCCCGCCCGCGGGCCGGCCTTGGTCCCTCCGCCCGCACCTCCTCGGGCAACGAGCCGCCACGAACGATCACGTGCGCGTTGGTGCCACCAAACCCGAAGGCGCTGACGCCGCCGACCGACCCTGGCTCGAGCTGCAGGAGCGCGCTCCAGAGCCCCGCCATGCCGGCGGCGCCGAGGGTGTGTCCGACGAGCGACTTCACCGCCGACACGCGCGGGCCGTGGGGGTAGACGGCTCCGATGCTCCTGCGCTCCACTTTGTCGCCGAGGTCCGTACCGGTGCCGTGCGCTTCGATCAGCCCGACGTCCGCCGCCGCCACGCCCGAGCGCTCCAGGCAAGCGCGCATGACCTCGACCTGACCCTCGGGCCGAGGCGCCATGACGCCGATCGTGCGCCCGCAGTTGTTCACCGCGGTGGCCAAGATCTCGCCCCACACGCGGTGCTCGAGCGCCGCCGCGCGCGCCGCGCTCTCCAGGATGATGCACCCGACACCGTCCCCCGGGACCGTGCCGTCGCCGCCGTCGAAGGCCCGGACGTGCCCGGTGGGCGAAAGGGCGCCCGCGCGGTCGAAGAGCCGGTGCACGAGCGGCGTCAGGTTGAAGTTGACCCCGCCGACGATCGCGACCTCACAGTCACCAGCGCGCAGCGCCAAACACGCCTGATGAAGGGCGACCAGGGAACTCGCGCAGGCCGCGGCGACCGAGAAGCTCGGGCCGCTGAAATCGAAGCGGTGGGAGATGCGCGCCGCGAGCATGCTCAGGAGGTTGCCCGCCAGCGTGTTCTTGGACACCGGCTCGAGCGCCGCCGGCTCGAGCGCCGCCGTCACTTGATCCTGGTAGGCGAGCTGCGTCGCAGCGACAAAGACGCCCACCGCCTGCGTGTCGAGCGCGAGCGCGTTGAGGGCATCAGCCGTCAGGGTCAAGAACCAGCGCTGCTGAGGATCCATGGCCATCGCTTCGTGGTCCGGGATCCCAAAGCGAGCCGCGTCGAAGACGTAGAGGTCATCGAGGAAGGCGCCCGGCATGTGCACGTCGGCCGGCCAGCGACCGGGCGGCGGCGCGCCGATCGCCGAGTGCCCGCGCGCGATGTTGGCCGAGAAGGCGCCGAGGGAGGACGAGCCCGCGAACCGAGCGGCTCCGCCGATGACGGCGATCGGTAGGTCCGCGCTCAGACCTTCCTCCCGCTGCGGACGCGCGCGAAGGCCAGGGTCATCAACACAAAGAGAGCCCAGGGCCGGCCAGCGCCTCGCCGCGGGAAGACCGAGCACCCAGCAGGTGGGTCGGAGGTCTCGCCGGCGTCGGGTGTGCCAGCGTCCGGAAGCATCGGCGCATCGAAACACGGATCGAAGCAACGACACCCATCGGGCATGGTCAGCCGCACACAGGAACGCCCGCGACACTCGACGTCAGACGCGCACTCCTCCTCGAGCGCGCCGGGCTCGAGCGAGCCAACAGAGCAGTAGCTCAGCCCATCGAGCGCGAGGTCACAGGTCAAACCGGTGGGACAGTCTTCGTGGTCGACGCAGCGCTCTCCGCAGAGGCCCGCGAGGCGGGCGGGGTCCCTGGGCGCGGGCAGGGGAAGCGCTTCCAGCTCCGCGATCGCAGGGCGAATGAAGGCGTCCAGGCGTTCATCAACGCGCGCATTGCGGGCGGACACCGCGCAATTCCGGTCTCCCGAAGAAGTCACCGCGACGAGGGTCTCGACGCCGTCGATGGTGGCGAACACAGGACCGCCGCTGTCCCCGTCGCAGCTCATCGCCGGCGAAGGAGCGCTGCTCAGGTTGAACGCATCGAGCTCCGTCAGGGACATCACCCCGCCACGCCGGGTGCCCTCCGTGTCTGTGCCCGGGTCCGTGACGCCGTAACCCACGGTGCGCAGCTCGGCGCCGGGCTCGAGGGTGGAGGCGTCGTGGTCGGTCAGGGGGACGGGGCTCGGCGCGGCCGGCTCGGCGAGCAGCAGCAGCGCGAGGTCGTGGTCGCCGCGAGCTCTGTCGAATGTGGGATCGACCCGCTGGTCGATGACCGCGATCCGCGTGCCTGGACCGGAGACATCGGCGCCGACAAAGACGCTTCCGCGGTGGGCGCGCATGAGCGGGTCGACGCAGTGGGCCGCCGTCAACACGACGCGCGGCGAGACGAGCACGCCCGAACATCCGACGCTCGGCGCAAGCTCGCAGCGCTGCTCCCACTCCAGGAGCGCGACGACGGCGTCGTCCGTGGCGGCGGGCATCCCGCCAACGATCCCAGCTGAAGAGACGCCTACCTCGTTCGGAACGCACGCCGCGCAGCCGATCAGCACCCACGCCAGAGCCGCAGACCGGATCGGCCAACAGGCTCCCGCGTCTCGCTGGCTGCAGGCACGACCGGGACCCGACAGGATCACCGCCTGCTCGACACTGCGGGCCGGTTCACGCGCTAGAAGGCGATCGTCCATCGCTCGTCTTGGTGCGTGACCCGGATCATGACTTGCTGCGTCTCGCCGTCCCGCTCCACCGCCGCTCGGACGATGGCGGCGTCGACGTCCCGCCCGTCCGCGTGGGCTTCGATGATCTCCACCAGCCGGATGCGGTGCTCGGCCGCGTCGTGGAGGAACTCCTGACAGTGTTCCTCGTCCTCTGCGAGCGCGAGGCGACCGATGATCCGCGTGCAGTCCCGCTCTTCGATCGCGACGAAGAGCGAGCGCACCTGCGCCCGAGCTGCCGGCAGCTCGACGTTAGAGGCAGGGCGGGCCGGCGGGCCTGGGTCCTCTGAGCAGCTCGCGGCGCCGAAGAGGAGCGCGCTCAGCAGTACGCCACCCACGATGGAGACCGATCGTCGACGGACCTCATGGCGATTCATCGGCCGGCGCCTCCGCAGCCTCGGGTTCTTGCGCCGCGCGAGCCCGCATTGCCTCGAGCTCCGCTCCGCGCTCGGTGCGCGCCTGGCGAAGCCGCTCGAGCCGGACGTTCAGCCGGCGTCCGCGAGGACTCTCGGGGTCCTGAGCGCGGCGCGCCTCCAGCTGGGTGATCGAGGTGTCGAGCAGGACCATGGATCGTTCCAGGTAGGCGACCTGCGTGGCCGGCGGCACGTTCGCGGCGGCCTCGCGGTAGCGCATGTGCTCGGGATCCATCACCGGGGCCTCGTCGGGGATCTCCGGGGGCGGCAGGTCTTCTCCGTCCGCCCAGGGGGCGGGGCCGGGCGCCGGTCGAGGCGCGTTGTCGATGGGCTCGCTCGGTTCGACGGGCGACGGCGGCTCCGACGGGGCGGACTCCGTGGCGCTGTTGCGCAGAATCGTCGGCTCGGGCGCAGTGGCGGCGACCGGGCTGGTCTCCGGGATCGGTTCGACCGTCTCCGGAGGGGGACCGCCGAGCGCGAACCAGGCCACGCCGCCAGCGAGCACGACCGCGCCTCCCACTCCCCAGACCCGAACACGTTGCGACGCCATGCTTGCTCCAAAGCATAACGGGGCCCGCGCGCTGCGCGGACCCCGAAAGCGGTGAGATGACGATTGAGTTCAGCAGTTGGGCGCGAAAGCGAAGTCGTCGGTCGTGCCGACGAACTCGTCGTCACACCACCAGGACGCCGTGCTGTGCCCGGTGCGCACACACTCGTCGTGGTCGAGGCACTGCAGGGTGAAGGTGCCGCTGCTCGAGCAGCCGCCGCCGCACCGGCCGAAGCAGTTGCCGTAGGCGTACTCGATGCTCGTGTCGTGGTCCGGCTCGAAGCACACCCACTGGCCACCCGTGTGGAAGTTCGTGCCGTCGTTGCAGGAGAAGGCGCCGTGCCAGGAGACGTAGCCGTTGATCGTGCTCGCGTCGGCGCCGCGGTTGTAGTTGTTGTCGTCGTGGGTCGCGACCATGTAGCTGTTGAGGTGGTCGCAGATCTGGTGACCGTTCCACGGCTCGTACCACTTGTCTTCGCGGTGCCGGTAGTCAGGCTCGACGGCCGGGTGACCCTGCAGGTCCATCGTGCTCGGGAACTCCGACCACGTGTTGGCGAAGGCGCGAAGCTTCTCGACGGGGAGGCTGACGTCAGCGCCGAGCTGGTCGAGCTCGTGGGAGAGTGCCAGGAGCAGCGCGCGGTCGTCGTCGACCATCTGGGTGTCCTCGCCGGTCGCGGTGGTGAAGCCGTCGAACTCAGCCGTCGCCTCGGCGAAGTTCGCCAGGTAGGTCACCGTCATCCCGTCGAAGTTGATCTCGAGGTCGAGGATCGACTCGGTGAGCATCTCTGCGTGGAACTCCACCTCGGAGCCCTCGTGCGTCCAGTGCCCGCTGACGACCTCACCTTGCTGCTCGATGAGCAGACCGCCCGAGGTCTCGATGACGCCGTCTTCGGTGCCGCCTGCGCACCCCACGAACCCAAAAACCACGACCCAGAGCAACGTTGCGTTCTTCATTCCAGCCACCTCGGGCCGAACTGTTTCAAAAGTCGCGCCAGGCCGGATCAAGCGTGATCACGTCCCCAACTGGGTAAGTGTGTTCAAATCAGAGACGCTCGAGCCGTTCAATTTTCAGACACTGTTCAGAAACAGAACACAGCAACGCTGTGCTGATCCTGACCAGCGCTCAGCTGCCAGCGCGGGAGCCCAACCAATCGGCGGGGACGGGGAGGCCCAAGAGATCGAGCACCGTGGCGCCGACGTCGTGGATCCCGAGGTCGGTCAGCTCCTCGGTGCGGGTGAAGCCCGGGCCGGCACCGATGAAGATCCCGTGCCAGTCGTGGTTGCAACCGTCAGGCCCACGGTCGTCCTCCCGCACGAAGACGTCGCCCCCGACGGTTCCGAGGGACCGGTAGTCGAGGTCGCCGAAGAAGACGAGCAGGTCCGGAGGAAAGCCCCGCGTCTCTCGGTAGAGGTCGCGCGGCCGACGCGCGCTGGCCCTCAACAGGGGATCGGCTTCGAGCTCGGCGATCAGCGCTGAGCGGGTCTCGGCGTAGTCGGCGACGATCCCATGAGGCTCGCGTCCCGCGACGTTCAGGAAGATCCGGCCGTAGTAGCCGCCGGCGCCCCAGGCACGTGTTTGGGACCAGTCGATCGCGTCGAGACGCAGGGGGCCGGGCTGGCTGGGCTGGTCCGCGAGCACGAGCCAGCCACGACGGCGGAGCCACTCGTTGATGCAGATCCCCCCGAGCATGGAGCGTGCCCCGTGGTCGCTCACCACCAGGATGTTGGCGTCTCTCGCCTCGTCGATCCACGCGCCGACCTCGCCATCCAGGTAGGCGTAGTAGTCCTGCGCGTCGCGGATGCGTGGGTCCTGGGGGTCGTGCTCGGGGTGGCTCGGGTCGAGGTGGCGCCAGAGCGCGTGGTGCAGCCGGTCGGTGCCCATCTCGACCATCATCGTCAGATCGGGACGCTCCTCCCGATAGAGCGCCCGACCGACCGCGAAGCGTCGGCGACTCGTCTCGTAGAGCTCGTCGAGCAGGCCATCGATGTCATCGGTTCGGAAGGTCTCGACGTCGGGCGCGTGCGGGCCGAAGCGCGACTCGAGCACGGCGCCGAGCTCTGGCGGGTGGGTGAAAGGCTCGGCCGTTCCGAGGAACCCGCTCACCGCGACCCCGTTCACCCGCGGCGGGGGCGACGTGAGCGGCACATAGAGCACACAGACCTTCTTGCCGGCCTCGGAGGCTAGGTCCCAGACACGCGGGTGCTCCGTGGTCGAGGCGGTCTGCATCCCGTACGCGTCACGCACGCGGTTGCGGAATCCGTAGAGCCCGAGCTCACCAGGAGCGCGGCCGCTGACCATACACGCCCAGGCCGGAACGGTGATGGGCGGCGCGACCGAACGCAGCGGGCCCCAAGCGCCCCGCCGTCGAAGCGCGCTCAGGTTCGGCAGGCGATGGGCGAGGCGGTCGAAGACGAGCGCCGGCGGGGCGCAGTCGAGGCCGATGACCAAAACGGGGGGCGGCACTAGCGCCACCAAGAAGAGGCGAAGAAGTCCATCGTGCTCGCGACCAGCCAGTGCAAGAGCACGCCCGGCCAGATGCTCTTGGAGCGGAGCGAGATGAAGCAGAGCACGAGCCCCGCGATCATCGCCGAGGCCATCTCGATCTCCGGTTTACCGTAATGCATGAGCGCAAACGGGACGGTCGAGATCAAGACCGCACGCTGCATGAAGTCCTTCTGGAACGCGAAGAGCATGAAGCCGCGAAAGAAGAACTCCCAGGCCACCCATTTGATCAGATAGAAGCCCTCGAACATGAAGTAGAGCCGCGCGGACTCGTCCGCCGCGTCGAGCCGCGGGTAGATGTTTCGGAACGCGACGTTGTCGTGCACGAGATAGACGAGCGGGATCATCAGCACCCAGAGGACGAGCACAACGCCGATCTCGGGCCCTGCGCCGCGCACTCGAAACCCGAGGTCGCGAGGACTCCAGCCCTCTCCAAACCAGCAGAGCAGGAGCGGCAGGACCATCAGCAAGACCACCGCGCACGAGTGGGCCCAGAGGTGCTGGTGAAACTGGACCAGCTCGAGCCCGATCAGGTCCGTCGACGCGTCGATGAACCACCGAGGCGCCTCGGAGGTCCCGCCGTGGTGGTGGTAGACCACCATCAGCCACGTCGCGCAGGCGGTGAGATAGAGCGGTCGCCACCCCATCCCGGGGAACAACCGGTCGACCTGAATCTCGATCCACTGACGCAAGGCGTCGGGAGGCTACCGCGAGCGGGCGCCCCAACCCATCGATTGTGCAACGCGCCGCACTCACCGGGCAGTCCGCATCTCAACGCGCCGCTCTAACGCGTCCGTTCGAGGGCAAAACCCGCTGGCATCGCCCGTGCTGAAGGAAGGGGCATGCAGCGCCTCTTCATGTTCGTCGCCGCCCTCTCGCTCGTGGCACCGAGCTCAGCCGTGGCCCAGGATCGCTCAGAGACCGCCGGCACCCGGCTGGTCATGCACCAGCAGCTCGCGCTCCTGCTCAACCCGATGGGTGCCCAGCACGAGCTGCAGGTGGGGCTCCGAGCGCCTCTGGGTCCGCAGGACGAGCTGCTCTTCGGTGGCGCTCACGCCGAGGCAGGCGTCGTCTCCCGGGTCGCCCCGATCTTCGCGATCACGGGAGGCTACCTGGAGGTGAGTCCGCTCTCGTTCCTGGTGCTCCGAGCGGAGTTCACGGGGAACGCGCTCTGGCCGATCGGCATGGACGGCGCTGGCTACTACGGCCTCGAGGGGTACGACTCGGACGTACAGAGTGAGAGCCTCAGCGGCGACGCGGGGGGCAGCGCGACGGGCTGGAGCGTGCGGTTGCTGGCGGGGCTACAAGGCGCGATCCCCGTCGGCGACGGGCGGATCCTCCTGGTCGACCAGATGAGCTTCCAGCATGTCTCGATGGGGGACGCCCCGTACTACTACAGCGCTGAGCACGACCTGGTGCTCGGCCAGAGTGATTGGGTGGTGCAGAACGACGCGCTGGTGCTCGCCGAGATCCCGGCCGCGTCGGATCTGCTGGTGCGGGCCGGGCTCTACAGCAACCTCCGCTGGGTCCCGGAGAGCGGCTACGTGGGTCACCAGCTGGGGCCGATGGTCGCGGTGACCTTCTCCGACGTCTCCGAAGAGGTCGAGTCGATCACGCCGTTCGTGCGCGGAGGCTATTACACGCACCACCAGACGCGAGCCGAGGAGCTCACCGTGCTCGGCGGGATCAGCATCAGCTACGACTTCGGAGGTGTGCGATGAGCGCCCCCGCCCTCAAGCGCTCCGCCGTGCTCTCGTTTGGGCTGAGCGGCCTCGCCAACAACCTGGTCGGAACGGCCATCGGCGTGCACCTGCTCATGTTCTACACCGACATCGTTGGCCTCGCGCCGCTCTGGGTCAGCGCGGGTTTGGTCATCGCTTCCATCTGGGATGCCATCAGCGACGTGGCCATGGGACGGCTCTCCGACGGCACGCGATGGCGAGCCGGCCGCCGACGCCCGTACATCCTGATCGGGCTCGTCCCGGCTGGACTCGCCTTCATCGCTCTGCTCTCGCCGCCCGCTCTCCAGGGTCCGTGGCTCGGCCTCTACTTCGTGGGCACCCTGCTGGTGCTCTTCAGCGCAAAGACCATCGTGCAGGTCCCGGCGCTGAGCCTGCTGCCCGAGATGGCCAAGGGTTATGACGACCGTACGAAGCTCGCGACGGCGCGAGAGCTGCTCGGCAATGTCGGCGACTTGCTCGGCCTGATGCTGCCGCCGGCCTTTCTGATCCTTCTCCAGGTGGACGAGACCTCACCCGACGCGGCGGCCGGCGCTCGCGAAGCCTTCTTCTGGGCAGCGGTGGTCGGCGGCTGCGTGATCATCGGGACGCTCTTGGCCACCTACCTCGGCACGAGCGAGGACCGAGCCACCCGGCCCGAGCCGACCGATCTTCGAAACGCGTTCAGGACGCTGCGCAACAACCGCCCGTTCCGTACGCTGCTGACCGCGAGCGCCCTGGCCGCCCTCGGTCTCGCCTTCGTGAACGCGCTGGTGCTCTATGTGATGGTTCACGTGCTGCAGCTCGAGTCTCCGGTCTGGCACATGGCGGCCTTTGCGGTGAACGCCAGCGCCGCGATCCTCAGCTATCCGTTCTGGGGATGGCTCACCAAGAAGAGGGGCAAACCCTTCGCCTTTCGGGTCGGGCTCGGGCTCTCGATGTTCACCTTCGTGAGCGTCTTCTTCGTGGGCCCCGGAAACCTCATTGGGCTCTTCGCCGTGATGGTCTTCGGCGGCGCGTCGAACGTGGGCTTCTGGATGCTCATGCACGCGCTCTCGGCCGACGTAACCGATGTCGACGAGCTGGCCAGCGGCGAGCGGCGCGAGGGGCTCTTCGCGGGCTTCTCTGCGCTGCTCCGCAAAGGCGCGGTCGCCGCAGCCCTCGGCTTGGTCGGGGTTGGCCTTTGGTTCATCGGCTACCGTGCTGGAGCCCCGAGCCAGACCGCGGAGACCATCTTCGGGCTCAAGCTCCTTTTTGCCGTGCCTCCGTCGGTTCTCTTGCTCTGCGCGCTCTTCGTCTTCCGGAGGTTCGACCTCACGCGCGAGGCACACGCCGAGGTCGCCAAAGCCCTCGCATCACGCAAGGAAGCGGTCGTGCACGCGCTACCCCAGGCCGATGAGACGCGCTTCGTCGAAGCAGCGTGATGCCAAGGGGCGCGGAGTGCGTCATGCTAGGCAGATGGAGGGCCCGCGCTTGCGTGACACCATTACTTTCTTGATCGCCGTCCTCTTCGTCGCTGGCTGTGGCTCGAAGAGCGGGCTGCGGGTCCCCGAGGTCTTCTACGACGGGGGCATGGACGCCGGGTTCGACGGGGGGCCGCCCGACGCGGGCGTGGACGGCGGGCCGATGCCCGACCAGTGCATCGAGCTGCCGTTCAACGACCCGCCGCGCGAGCTCCCAGTCACCTTCGTCGCGCGCATCCTGAGCGCCGACGTCTACTTCCTCGTCGACGTCACCGGCTCGATGGGCGACGAGATCGATCAGATCCGCGATGGACTCACCAGCCGGATCATCCCCGGGCTCGCGGCTGAGATTCCGGACGTGCGTTTCAGCGTCGGGCGGTTCGCAGACTTCGACGTGCCCGCCTTCGGCTATGGCTCCGATGGAGATGAGGTCTTCCGCCTCGTGCAGTCTTCGACCGCCGACGTCGACGTCGTGCTGAACGCGGTCAACCGGCTCGCCACCCAGTCGGGCGGCGACACACCCGAGTCCATGACGGAAGCGCTCTACCTCTCGGCCACCGGCGAGGGCCTCGGTGACTTCGCGCCGTCACGCAGGTGTGACGCAGACACGGTCGGGTACCCCTGCTGGCGAAGCACGGGCTCGCCGATCATCCTCGCCTTCACCGACGCGCCCACGCACAACGGCCCGGGGGGCCGAGAGGCGTATGACCGCGGAGCCTTTCGAGGCCCTCAGCCGCACACCTACGAGCAGACGGTCAACGCGCTCCGAGGCGTGGGCGCCAAGGTGCTCGGACTCAACTCGGGCGACTTCGGCGAGACCGGCCGGACCGACCTCGAGGCCTTCGCCCGAGACACGGGCGCGGTCCGCCCCGATGGCACACCGATCGTCTTCGACATCGGCCGGGACGGCGCGCTGCTCGGTGACTCGGTCATCGAGGCGGTGCGCACGCTCGTCGACGAGGTCCCGATCGACGTCGACCTGATCGTGGAAGACTTCCCCGGCGACCCCCTCGATGCGACGGCGTTTGTGGAGCGGGTCGAAGCGACCAGCTCGATGCCGGCCGACGGCGCCATCAACCTCGGCGACCGCTTCTCCGAGGTACGCCCCGGGACCCGCGTCAACTTTCGGATCCTGCTCTTCAACGACAGCATCCCCCAGACCGACGAGGCGCAGCGCTTCTACATGTGGGTGATCCTGCGGGGCGACGGCGTGACCCGACTGCAGGAGACCCTGCTCGAGATCGTCATCCCGCCGATCGGTGGCGAGGTCATCTGCTCTCTCTGAGGCTCTCGACCCGAGCCTTGAGCGCCGACGCCACTCCGTCGAAGCCGACCTGAATGGATGGGCCAAAGAGGAGAAACACGAGCGGGCCGAGCGCGCCCTCGATGACGTCCTCGGTCCGGTAGAGCGTGCGACCGTCATCGAGCTCACTGAGCGTCTGTGTGCGCTCGGCCTCGACCAACCCCCCGAGCATGCGCATGCCCCAGACGAGCCGCCGCGCGGGCTCCACCGCGCGAACCGTCTCGCGCTGCTGCACAGAGAAGCCGAGCTTCGCCATGCGCACGCGCATGTCCACCGGCTGGCCGACCTCGAGGCTCGTCACACACTCGGGCGTGAAGGGGTTCCACGCTCGGTAGGCCGCGACGTCGGATAACACAGCCCAGACCGCGGCTGGTGGAGCGTCGATCTCGGCCTCGGCGACATATACGCGGCGCGGCATCGCGGCATCCTACCGCCGACGAGCCGAGCGAGGGGAGACCGGTGTGGTCGCGCGCGGGGTATTTCGGTCTCCGTTCTGGCAAGCTGTGCGCATGCGTTTGTGCCGTATCGCTTTGCTGCCTCTCCTCCTCTTGGCCTGTGACCCGGGCACGTCGATGCCCGCGTGCAGCGGTGACGACGATTGTCCGACCGATCGGGTCTGTGTCGACGGTCGGTGCGAGGCGAGGCCTCCCCCCACCGATGCGGGCGGACGAGACGCCGAGACCCCAGGCGTCGACGCGGGACCGGTGGCGACGCTCGAGTCGATCGCCATCGAGCCGGCGATCGCGGACCTGGTCTCGGTAGACGGCTCCATGCCCAGCCAAACCTTCGCCGTGGTCGCCACGTTCAGCGACGCTTCGACCCGGCCGCTGGCTGGACCCACCTTCTCCATCGATCCCGTGAGCCTAGGCGTGATCGACGTCGCGAGCGGTGAGTTCGCAGCGAACGGAATCATTGGCGGCAGCGCAACCGTCACGGCCACGGTTCCCAACCCTGCTGGTGGTGAGCTCATGGCGACCGCAACGGTCAACGTGAGGTTGGAGCGCACGCTCATCGTCGGTGACGCGCCGGCCGACATCGCCGATCGCTTCGCCGGCACGCCGGTCACGGACGACGCCCGACGCGCGCAGCTCGTCTACCCGCTCGATGGCTCCGTCATGCCGCAGAACGTCTACCCGGCGGATCTCCAGTGGCTGCAGGGCGTCTCGGGCGACGCCTTCCGAGTCACCCTCTCGAAGCCCAGTATCTCCGTTACCGCCTACTTGCTCCACGACGGCAGCCTGCAGAACCACTGGCTCGTGGACGAACCCTCCTGGCGAAGCCTGGCGCAGACCGAGCCGGCGTCGGACGCCACCATGACCGTCGACCGCCTCGAGGCCGCGACGGACGAGCTCATCGCGGGCACGCCGCTCAGCATCACCTTCGCCCGCGCCGCGCTCACCGGCAGCGTCTACTACTGGGACATCGCGCGAGGCCGCATCGTGCGCATCGACGACGGCACGGCGACGCGAGACGAGTTCATGCCCAACCCGCCGCTCGCGCAACGTGGGGAGCAATGCGTCGGCTGCCACGCCGTCTCGAACAGCGGTCGCTACATGGCCGGGCGCCTCGGCGGCGGTGAGAACATCGGCGCCGTCTTCGACCTCACCACCGACCTGACCGGTGACCCCCCCGCGACCGTCTTCCCGCTGAACACCGGCGACCCCTCGTCGATCCGTTGGTGGTTCTCGTCTTGGAGCCCGGACGACACCCGCATGGTTGTCTCGACCTCGATCGGCGCCACGGCGATCCGCCGGCTCGATCTCTATGATCCGTTCGCCGGCACGGCCGCCCCTTACACCGGAACCCTGCCGGACAACGCCACGCACCCGGCGTGGTCGCCGGATGGAACGCAGATCGCTTACACCTCCGCGATCAACGCTTGGGGTGGCGGCAACACGACCGGCAACATCGCGACCGTCGACGTCACCGGCCCCGACGCCTTCGGCAGCGCGCGGGACGTGCATGACGGCACCACGCTTTCGGGCGACGCACCCGGCGGCGTGACCGACAGCTACCCGACCTGGTCGCCCGACTCTGCTCGTATCGCGTTCATGCACGGCACCGGCAGCCGCAGCGACACGAGGGACGCGTCGGCGATTCAGTACGCCGCCCTCTACATCATGGCGCGCGACGGCTCGGGCGTTCAGCGGCTCGACAACGTCTCGGCACCGGGCGCGATGACCGGTGACTTCCAGCCGCGGTTCAGCCCCTTCACCCAGGGCGGCTACCAGTGGCTCAGCTTCCTTTCGCGACGGGACTACGGCAACGCCGAGGTCGGGACCCGCGGCGGGCAGCGCCAGCAGATCTGGGTCACGGCAATCCAGGAGGGCGACGCGGCCGGCGACCCGAGCGCCGTGCCGTACTGGCTGCCCGGGCAGAACACCGCGTCGGAGAACATCAGCGCGTATTGGGCGCCGCGCCCCTGTCGGCCCGACGGCGAGGGCTGCTCCGTGGGCAGCGAATGCTGCGGCGGCGACTGTCGCCCCGACATGGACGGCGCGCTCGTCTGCTCTCCTCCGCCACCCGAGCGTTGCCGCATGTTCAACGAGACGTGCTCCACCGACGCCGACTGCTGCGATGGCCTGAGCTGCATCAGCAACGTCTGTGTGCGCGCTCCGGAGTAGGGCTCAGCCCGCCAAGCGCACGTAGGGCGTCGGTCGATCCGCGTCCGGAGGATCGAAGGAGTCCGCCGTGGCCGCGAACCAAGCCCTCGCGTACGAGGCGGGCGGCGCCTCGATCAGCTGACCGTCGAGCAGGTACTCGTAGATCTCGGAGTAGGTCTGCACCTTCGTGGGCCCGACCCTTCGGTGCAGATGCCACGGGCGGAGCTGCTCGGGTGACGCGAGCCCGGTCGCCCCGAGGATCTCGCTGAAGGCGTGCACGGTGTTGCGCTGAAAGTTGAAGACGCGCGTCGCCTTGTCGGCCACCTGAAGCCCTTTCATGAGCCCGGCGTTCTGCGTCGCCACGCCCGTCGGACAGTCGTTGGCGTTGCAGCGGCGCGCTTGAATACAGCCGAGGGCGAACATCATGCCGCGAGCGCTGTAGACGACATCAGCGCCCAGGGCGAGGCGCTTGGCCATGTCGAAGCCCGTGATCACGCGGCCCGACGCGATGACCTTCACCCGGTCGCGAACGCCGATCCCGACCAGGGCGTTGTGGACAAACACGAGGCCATCGATGAGCGGCGTGCCGAGCACGTTGGCGAACTCCACGGGCGCCGCTCCGGTGCCGCCCTCCGCGCCGTCGACGGTGATGAAGTCAGGCAGGATGCCGGTGGTGAGCATCGCCTTACAGATGGCGAAGACCTCCCGGTGTTTGCCCACGCAGAGCTTGAAGCCAACCGGCTTGCCGCCCGAGAGTTCCCGGAGCTGCGCGACGAAACGCAGGAGGCCGTCGGGCGTGCTGAACGCCTTGTGGGAGGGTGGCGAGATCACGTCGTGACCCATGGGCACGCCCCGAATGGAGGCGATCTCCCGGGTCAGCTTCGCGGCGGGCAGGATGCCTCCGTGCCCGGGCTTGGCGCCCTGCGAGAGCTTCACCTCGATCATCTTCACTTGGGGCAGCTGAGCGGTCTCGGCGAAGCTCTTGGGGCAAAAGCTCCCCTCGGCGTCTCGGGCCCCGAAGTACCCAGTCCCGAGCTGCCAGATGAGGTCACCGCCCGCCTCGAGGTGGTACGGACTGACGCCTCCTTCTCCCGTGTTGTGGGCGAAGCCGCCGCGCGCGGCGCCGCGATTGAGCGCCTTGATCGCCGCCTCGCTGAGTGCACCGAAGCTCATCGCGCCGATGTTCATCAGCGCCGAGTCGTAGGGCTGCTCACATTCGGGCCCTCCAATCAACACGCGCGGCGGCTCCTCGGGCGGCTCCTTCGCGAGCAGCGAGTGATTCATCCACTCGTGGCCTACCGCATAGACGTCGCGCTCGGTCCCAAACGCGACCGTGTCGCGCACGTCCTTCGCGCGCTGGTAGGCGACCGACCGCTCCTCCCGGTGAAAGGGTCGGCCGGAGGTGTTGGACTCCACGAAGTACTGGTTGATCTCCGGGCGGAACGCCTCCATCAGATAGCGCCCGTGTCCGACGACAGGGTAGTTGCGCAGAATCGCGTGCCGCGCCTGCACCATGTCGTGAATGCCGAGCGCCACGACCGGCAGGACCAGGCCCAGTGCGTAGAGCGCAGGAGGCCAGAAGAACCCCGTTGTGAGTACGCCGGCGACCGCGACGACGGCGGTGAGCACGAAATTCGTTCGAGGAGACATACGCTAGGGGCAACGGACGATCGGGCTGATCTCTTGAATCCACGTTTCACCCGGCAGCGGGAGAGCGCTCACGCCACCACGGTGAGGCGGGGCTCAACTGTGGTAGCCCTGCGCCATGAAGAAGATCGAAAACGTCGCGGTGCTCGGGGCCGGCACGATGGGTCACGGGATCGCGCAGATCTGCGCCGTCGCGGGCATGAAGGTCGTCCTGCGGGATATCGCAGACGAGCACCTCGAGCGCGGCATGGCCGGCATCTCGAAGTCACTCGACAAGCTCCTGAGCAAGGAGCGCATCGACGCGGCGACGCGCGAAGCGGCGCTGGCCAACCTGAGTACGACCACGGATCTGCCTCAGGCGGTCGAAAACGCGGACCTCGTCGTCGAGGCGATCCCGGAGAAGATGGCGCTCAAGGTCGAGACCTTTCGAGCCCTCAAAGAGCACGCGCCCGAGCGCGCCATCCTGGCGAGCAACACCTCGTCGTTGAGCGTCACGGAGATCGCGGCGGCAAGCGGCTCGCCCGAGCGCGTGGTGGGGCTTCACTTCTTCAACCCCGTGCCGATCATGAAGCTGCTCGAGATCGTACGGGGCCTCAGCACGTCGGAAGAGACCGTGGACGCCGCCCGAGCATTCTCGGAGCGCGTCGGTAAAGAGGCGATCGTCGTCAACGACTTCCCCGGTTTCGCGACGAGCCGGCTCGGCGTGATGCTCGGGTGTGAGGCCATCCGCATGCTCGAGAGCGGCGTCGCCAGCGCGGCCGACATCGACAAGGCGATGGAGCTCGGCTACCGGCACCCGATGGGACCGCTGCGGCTCACCGACCTGGTCGGGCTCGACGTGAGGCTCGCCATCCTCGACCACCTGCACCGGGAGCTCGGCGAGCAATTTCGGCCGCCGGCACTGCTCCGGCAGATGGTCCGCGCGGGCAAGCTGGGGCGAAAGTCGGGCGAGGGCTTCTACCGCTACGACTGATCTCGGGCCTGGGCCGCTCGGGTGGCCAGCTCCTGGACCTGAGCGCGAAGCCCCTCCTGGCCTTCGGCCTTGCGGGGCACCGCGACCGGCTCTCCGATCGTCACCCAGACGGGCGTTCGCGGGCGCGCCGCCATGCGCAGCGCGTGTTCGCCAAACGTCTCGCGAAAGAACTCGGCCCCAGGCTCGTACGCCACCCCCATCGGCAGCACCTTCACGTTGTCGAGCCCGCGTGCCGCGCTGAACGAGCCGCGCTTGAACGGCCGGACCTCGTCGCCCGGATAGGTCGTGCCCTCGGGAAAGACGATCACGTTCTGTCCCCGCTTCAGGAGGCGGCGCATCTTGCGGATCGCCTGAGCCCCGCTCCTGAGGTCCTCGCGGTCGACGAAGATGGTGTCGGTCGCCCGCGCCGCCTCGCCGACGACCGGGATCTCAGCGACGCCGTGGTGGCTGAGAATCACGCCGCCGATCAGGTGGACCGCCACCAAGATGTCGAGCGGCGAGTGGTGGTTCGACACGATCAGGTAGTTCTCCCCGAGTCGGTCGGGGACCTCGCCGAACACCTCGAGATCGACACCCAGGAGCGGGATCGTCCCGCGGCTCCACGCCGAGATGAACTGGCGCTTGCCCCGCGGGGTGGAGAGCTCCTCGTCGAAGCGCTCGAGTACGCGATGTGAGTAGACGACGCCCGCGGTCCAGGCGGCAAAGCCCACTCCGCGCGCTATCGAACGAACCGTGCCCAGCGCCTTCATCGAAGGGCTGGCTCTAGAACGCCGACCGCGGCCCGGCAAGGCTCACCCCGGCGCGGGGGTCACAAACGCGTCCGAGAAGTAGGCGCGCACCAGGGTGTCGAAGCGCTCACGATGACGGCGCCGGATCAGGGCGGGCCGGACGGGAGGGCCGTCCATCAGCTCGTCGTCATGCACAAACGCGTCCCCCTGTCGGACAAACGCGTTGTGTAAGGTTCGGTTGCCATCGTTGACCTGGACGAGGCAGAGATCCCACTCTCCGTCGTGGTCGCGGTCGTACCAGGCCCAAAAGGCCGCACGGGTCGAGATCACGGCGAACTCCGCCGAGAAGTGCCCGCCTCGGACCGCCGCCGTGAGGTCGTCACGGTGTCGACGGTTGCGGCCGCGCCAGGAGTTTCGGTCCACGTCGATCAAGGAAGAGATGTAGCCATCGTCCTCGATGCGCAGCACGTGGTTCTCCCAGTCGTTGTCGGTGTAGGACGCGGTGACGGCCAGGTTGCGGTGGTGACCGACCGGGTGAGGCAGCGCCGAGATGTCCTCCGGGTAGGCGATCCACGAGTCGACGACGTGTGGCACGGCCATCGCGACCAGGGCGTCCGCGCGCTCCCCGAACCAATCGCCGCGGATCCCGAGCGTGCCGACCACGTCGTTGGTGTTGAGCGCGTTGGTCACGCCCGCGATGGGCACGATCGAGGCGACCACGCTGGAGCTCGGCGCGTGGCGGAAGCCGGTGTCGAACTGCCCATCGCCCGTGCGGTCGTAGTAGGTCCAGAGCGTCGGCTCGCGGAACACGATGGTGAACTCGGAGTCCAACCGATCGGCCCGAATGAACGCGTCCACGCCTTCGTTGGTCAGCCCCGCCGTGCTGTTCTGATCGAGGTCGAAGGTGACGGCGTGCACGAGCATGCGGCGGCCGTGGATGGTGTCGGTGGTGCCGTCCTGGTCGGAGTCGCTGACCTCGCCACGCCTGAGCAGCGCGGGCATCGGGTCGGGGTTGTCCGAAGTGTGCGCGTGGAAGATGTGGTTGAAGCGGTCGCGCATGCTGGTCGCGACCCTCGTGGAGGCCAAGGCGGAGCCCTCCGGGACCTGAGCCTGCGTAATCGAGGTGCCGCTGACCGTGTGCGCTGAAGCGACGCGCTGGCGCTGGTCGAGCGTGAGGATCAGATCGAGCGTGCCGTCGTTGTTGGTGTCGTACCAGACGAAGCGGCTCTGATGGCGCGTGACGATGGCCACCTCCGCGTCGAAGCCGTGACTGTCCACCCGCCGCTCGAGCGCTGCGAGAGCGCCATCCGGCGTGTCTTGGTCGAGGTCCACCAGACTGACGATGACCCCGCGCGACTGAAGGACGGCGGTGTCGAAGGTACCGTCCAGGTCCTGGTCTTGCTCCTCGAAGCGCTCGTGCTCGATCCACGGCGTCGGCACCTCGACCAGCGGTTCGTCCGGCACGGAGATCAGGAAGTCGCGGACCTCACGAACATGGATGTGATAGTTGGAGTGCTGCCCCTGAGCGTTGCGGATGGTCATCACGTTGACGCCGACCAGGTCGCCGTTTGGGTCCACGAGCGGGCCACCGGAGTCACCGGGCGCCAACGGACAACTCGTCTGCACGACCAGCCCTTGCATGTCGGCGTGCATGCGCTCCCGCAGCGTCTGGCACATCGCCGCGGCGCGCTCATCCTCGCTGCCGCAGACCGCCGCGAGACGCGAATAGGTCTCCTCGAGGCGCCCCGTGGCTTCGACCTCGCACCGGCGGATCGCCCAGACCATGCCGATGTTGCCGTGGCCGAGCGTGGTGACCGTCTCTCCGGGCGTTGGCTCCTCCGCCGAGAGGCTCACACTCGGGCGTCCGGCGAGCGGCTCCTCGATGCGCAGCAGGGCGAGGTCACGGTCGGGATCGCGCTTGAGCACAAAGGCGGTGCGCCGCTCGCCGTCCGGGATCATCGAGCCGGCGTCGCCGATGTTCCCGTACTCCACCGTCACCCGCATGCGAAAGGCGTCGTGCTCGGCGTGCTCGATGACGTGGTTGTTCGTCAGCACGAGCCCGTCCCCGACGAGCACCCCGGTTCCCATCGAGGAGGCGGCCCGCACGATCACGGTCGAGGGCGCCAGCCGCAGGTACATTTCGCGCGTGTCGGCGGGCGGCCGCGACCCGCGAGGGTTCAGGCTGGACATGTCTCCGGCGGTCGCGTGCCCGTCCCCGATCGACCGCGCCTGCGGGATCTCCGGCGCCTCCTCGCCATCGGCGAGCGCGCGCATCGAGCCAGTCTCCTCAAACGCGACCTCACCGCCGGTCGTGTCGTCCGACGCGGACTCCGATCCACCACCGCACGCCGCCAGGGCGAGGGCCAATGCCCAACGTAGGCCGCTCTTCTGCATGGTTCTTGTCCCCCCTCAACGTCGCCCGTCGAAGCTCCAACGAGCGACCCCCGTGACCTCACTCGCACCCTCACCCGACGCCACCGCTGCGATGAAGGTGCCCGCCAGTCTGACGCTGAGACTGCCCTCGCCAACCGTCACGGTGCCTTGCGAAATACTGACCGTGGCCGCCGTCGGGCTCTCTTCGTAGACGAAACGTGACGAACAGTCCGATGGGTTCACCGTCAACGAGCCGCCCTCGCCGCGAACCGCGACGATCTGACAGGCGTCTCCGCCCTCGACCATGCGCAGCTCGAGGGTCACGAGCGAACCGTCGTCCGAAACGACAGCCGCGCTTCCCCGATGCCGTTCGGGAGGCATTTGCCTCCGGATCGGCGCTGTGACGAGGAAGTCCAGCTCGTTCGGGCCCGTGTATTCGTCCCCGGCCGAGGTGCTCGACTGGGCGCCGCCGCAAGCGACGAGCGTAAAGGCGATCAACGTGCTCGTGAACCGTGACACGGGCGCAGGGTACCCCACCCTCGCCCGCAACGTGGCGCGCTTCCAAGGTGCCCGGTGCGCGTGGCAAGATGCGGGGGTGCCGAACGACCTAGCGCCGGGTTTGCTCATCGCCTCGCCCGGCATGAATTGTCCTTTCTTCAGCTACACGGTCGTGTTGCTCGTCGAACACAGTGAGGACGGCGCCCTCGGTTTCGTGATCAATCGACCGACCGACACGCCGGTGACGTCTTTGCTCGAAGGACTCGAGGTCGAAGACTTGGGAGAGCACCTGCCCGGCGAAGTCTGGGTCGGCGGACCGGTGGCGCCGGACACCGGCTGGGTGCTCTTCGACCCGACGAGCGGCAACACGGAAGAGGTCGAGGCGGTCGAGCTCTGTCCGCGTCTGGCGGTGAGCGCGTCCCACACGTTCCTCGAGCACATCGCCGCAGGGCGCGGACCGAGTCAGTACGCGCTCCTGCTCGGCTACGCTGGCTGGGGCCCGGGGCAGCTCGACGACGAGATCAGGAGCGGGAGCTGGATCCCCATCGACCTCGACGCCGCGCTGGTCTTCGACGCCGCTCCCGAGGACTGCTGGCGCGAGGGGCTCGCAACGCTCGGCATCGACCCGGCGCGCGTCGTCGGCATCGCCGGGGGCGTGGCCGAGGCCTGAACATGCCCGAGAACCCGCCGAGCCCCCGTCCACAGAAGTCGCCGCGTGAGTCCTTCACCGAGATGACGGAGTTGGTGCTGCCTCAGCACTCCAACGTGCTCGGTACGGCGTTCGGCGGGACTGTGTTGGCGTGGATCGACGTGTGCGGAGCGATCGCCGCACAGCGCCACTGCAACCGCGTCGCGGTCACCGCGGCGATCGATCAGGTCAACTTCCTCGCCCCGATCCGCGTGGGTGACGTGGTCGTGCTCAGTGCGCGCCTGAACGGCGCCTTTCGGAGCTCCATGGAGGTGGAGGTCGAGGTCAAGGTCGAGGACCCCAGGACGGCCCACCGCACCCGATGCGTGGACGCCTTCATGACCTTCGTAGCCGTCGACGATGAGGGGCAGGCCTGCGCGGTTCCGGCGTTGATCGCGGAATCGTCGGACGACGAGCGGCGAGCCACCGAGGCCGCCGAACGACGCGCCGCTCGCCTCGCGAAGCGGTGACGACGAGCGTGAGCCAGAGGCGGGATGCGTCCCAGCCGCGCGATGCGTCCCAGCCGCGCGGCATGGGCCGATGGTTCGTGTGGCTGCTCTCGCTGCTCGTGGGACTGCCCAGCTTGGCGGTCTGCGGCCTGAGCTTGGTGGGGCCACCCTCGGGCGAGGCGGCGGTGTTCT
>Ga0114933_10001850_pt1 | contig 22885 bp, 18 predicted proteins | sample 4SBtaG_FD_89691 | JGI IMG/M metagenome (GOLD analysis project Ga0114933, IMG submission 89691) | Deep subsurface microbial communities from Kolumbo volcano to uncover new lineages of life (NeLLi) - 4SBTROV12_W25 metaG | ecosystem: Environmental > Aquatic > Marine > Volcanic | place: Kolumbo... | reverse complement strand
TTCATAATTTATTTTATCTAATTTTTTCGCATTTGATACAATTCTTGGATCAGTTGTATAAATACCTTCAACATCAGTATAGATTTCACAAACATCAGCATTAAGGGCGGCAGCCAATGCAACCGCTGTGGTGTCTGACCCACCTCTTCCCAATGTTGTAATATCGCCATCTATATTAACACCCTGAAAGCCGGCAATTATTATAATTTTATCCTCTTTAATTTCCTGAAGAATTCTAGAAGTATTTATATCAGATATTCTAGCGGAACCGTGGATATCATCAGTTGTGATTCCTGCTTGTGATCCTGATAAGCTTATTACTTTTTTATCAAGAGACTTTATTGATATTGCCAAAAGAGTAGATGATACTAATTCTCCTGTAGACAATAAAGTATCTTTTTCTCTTAGGTCAGGAGACTTCTTATTAAAGGTAACTTCCTCAGACATCCTTACAAGTTCATCTGTTGACTTTCCCATTGCTGAAACTACAACAATTGGAAAGAAACCTGCTTCTTTTTTATCTGAAGCCTTTTTCGCTATAGACTTAAGTTTTTCAACGTCTCCTATTGAAGTACCTCCGTACTTTTGAACAACAATCTTATTCATCGATCAACTGTACTCCTGATTCTGATATTTTACATATAATTCCTTCTCCATTAATCCCAAGTTTATTTGCCGCATCAAGCATTTCATAGTTTATGGTTAATTCTTTAGATTCTGCTATAGCTGAAATAGTAGGTCCTGAGCCAGAAAGATAGGTTGCTAATGCTCCAGCAGAAATAGCTGCATTCGAAATAGTTTTGAAACCTTTTATTTGAGGGGTACGATATTGTTCATGAACTTTATCTTGAAAGGCATACTTGAAATCATCAAAATTATTATTACTTAAAGAATTTATAAGTAAGGCGGATCTTGAAATGTTATACACAGAATCTTCTCTAGATATACTATCTGGTAATCCTTTTCGGGATTCTTTTGTTAATATTTTTTGATCTGAAACAAAAGAAATTATTTTTAAATTTTTTGAATATTTGACTGGGCTAAGATACCAATCATTATCGTCATTATACCCAATAGTTATTCCACCAAAAATGGCTGGGCCAACATTATCAGGATGCCCTTCCATTGAAGCAGATATCTGAAAAATATCATCTTTATTAATATCAATATTATGTATAGCATAAGCGATCATTATTCCAGAAATTATTGCTGCAGAGCTACTGCCTAAACCTCCAGAAATAGGAATATTATTAGAGCAATTGATTGATATTTCTTTTTCAGATTTACCTAAAATTTGATTAGCTTGAAGATAAGATTTATAAATCAAGTTTTTTTTATCAGTTGAGAATGACTTGGCACCATAACCTTCATTACTAATAGAAAAATCACCCTCACAAAACTTAATTTCATTCCATATATCTAAGCACGCTCCAATAGAATCAAATCCCGATCCTAGATTTGCAGATGAAGCAGGAACTCTTAATTTAAATAATTTAGTCATTTCCTTAAGTTCTAATTTGCCCTTCGCCTAAAACTACCCACTTGTAAGTCATTAAATCATTTATACCCATTGGGCCTCTTGCATGAAGCTTATCTGTTGACACAGCTACTTCAGCTCCTAATCCTAACTCAAATCCATCATTGAATCTAGTAGAAGTATTATGAAAAACAGCAGATGCATCAACTTTATCAATAAAATATTTGGCACTATCTTTATTTTTTGTAATAATAGCTTCCGAATGCTTAGAGCCATATTTAGTAATATGAGAAATAGCCATATCAAGATTTTCAACAGTTTTGATACTAACAACTAAATCTAAAAATTCTTGTCCAAAATCTTCTTTTTTGGCTAATGAAACACTCTTATTTGAACCAATAATTTTATAAGCGTATTCATCAACCTTAATTTCTACATTATGATCAGATAGATTCTTCACTAATGGCTCTAAAAGGCTATTCAAAATTTCTTTGTGAATAATTACTGTATCTAAAGCATTGCAAACAGAAGGATTTTGAGTTTTTGCATTATCTATAATTGATATAGCTTGTTCAATATCTACATCTCTATCTACATATGTGTGGCAAACCCCAACTCCACCCGTAATTGAAGGCATTTTAGCATTTTGATTTACTAGATTCACCAATTCAGACGATCCTCTTGGAATCAACAAGTCAATATATTCATCCATAGACAAAATAACGTCAACTGCTTTTCTATCAATAAAGTCTAGAAAATACATACTATCATCGGGAATCCCTGACTCTGATAAAGACTGTTTTACAAGCTTAAAAAGATATAAATTAGTTTTTATACAATCTTTTCCGCCTCGCATAACGAGACCATTTCCCGATTTAATAGCCAATGAAGCAATTTCAATGACTACATTTGGACGACTCTCAAAAATAACCCCTAATACTCCTAGTGGGACTCTTACTTTATTTACTATTAACCCATTACTTCTTTTGTTAGTTTCAATAATTTCAGATACTGTATCTGGCATATCTCTAACAGTTACAAGAGAATCAATCATTCTGTCTATAGAACCCTCTGATAATCTCATTCTGTCCAAAACATGATTATCTAAACCACTCTTGAGGGCTTGGGTTATTTCTTCCTTATTGATTTCTATGATTTTAGCCTTATTAGAATCTAACTTTTCAGACAAAAGACTTAGGCAATTCTTTCTTTGATTAGGAGTTACTAAACTCAGATCTAAGGAGCTTTGTTTAACTTTGGATACATTTTTTTCTAAATCTTGAAACATAATTAACTTTCTAAAGGGTAAGAACTAAATTATTCCTATGAATAACCTCTGAACCATAATTTTTTTCAACTACTTCAATAATTTTTGAGCTGTTTATTCCTTTTATTTTACTAATTTCTTTAGATGAATAATTTGAAATACCCCAACCAATTATTTTATCATTTGAGTTTCTTATTCCAATAATATCTCCTCTATCAAAATCACCTGTAGTATTTATTATTCCTGGTGGCAAAATACTACTCCTATTTTTTATTGCTTTTATTGCCCCATCATCTAAACTAATATCACCCTTGGATGAAGAATAGCCAGTCATTAGCCATCTTTTTCTAGATTCATTCAAAGACTGTTTTGATAGAAATTTAGTTCCTATAATTTCACCGGAAATTATTCTTTTTAATACATCATTTTCTAGACCTGAAGCTATATACATTTCTGTGCCAGAATTAATGGAAATATTTGCAGCTTGAATTTTTGAAGCCATTCCACCGGATCCAATTCCATCAATTGAACCCTGGGCATAATTTATAATTTCATCCGTAATATTTTCAACAATACCAATTTTTTTTGCTTTTTTATCTATATTAGGGTCAGAAGTATATAGACCATCAATTGTGCCAAGTAAAATCAATAGATCAGCATCTATTGCATTTGAAACCATCGCAGATAATCTATCATTATCACCATAAGCTCTATCTATTAGCTCTTCTGTTGAAACTACATCATTCTCATTAATTATAGGAACAACATTAAGAGATAGTAATTCGCTAAGAGTATTTCTTATATTTAGATAACCTAATCTATTTTCAAAATCTTCTCGAGATAATAGTGCCTGAGAAATCATGATTGAACTTTGGGAAAAATATTTTTCATAAGCATTCATTAGTATTGGCTGACCTATTGAAGCAAGTAATTGCTTTTGGACAATAGAATTATTATTTATATTTATTTCTTTTTCAAATTTAGAAAGGTATTGAGAACCGGCAGCTACTGCGCCTGAAGAAACAACAATTACTTGATTATGATCTTTTTGAATAGCAGCAATCTGATTACATAAGTTTTTGATTACTTCATAATTCAAAATGTTTTCATTTTCTGTGATTAAATTGCTTCCAATTTTAATTACTATTCTTAATTTATTTTTTGTTGCCATACTTTTTGTAATAAAAATTATTTTTTCTCATATAAAATATAGTGTATCCGATTATGAATTTGAATAATTTGGTAAGTTTAAACGGTTTGCTTCATAATGACCACACATTTAAAGATGTGGTTAGTGAAGTGCGCTCAAATAATAACCCCAAAATACTTTCTCCAAAAGAATCTCATGCTTTTATTATTTCTTCAATTATCCAATTATTTAAAAAGCCAATACTAGTAATAAGTTCCAATCCTGAAGAGTCAAGAGAATTAGTTGATAATCTTAACTTTTGGAGTACCAAAACTACTAACTTAAATTTTAACGAAAGAAATGAAATTTTTCTAGAAAAATATAAACCGGATAATAAAAATAACATTGAAAGAATGAGGTGCTTAGAAGCTCTTTTCATGGGTCAATACGGTAATAAGCTACCAATAATTTGTACTTCAATACAGTCAATAACAACAAATACTATTTCTAAAGATTTATATAAAGACTTAAGTGTAAATTTGAGCGTGGGTTATAAGATTTCACAAAAAGAATTAGTAGAAAAACTAATATTTTTAGGTTACCAAAACTCATCTATAGTAGAGTCTGTTGGTGAATTTGCTATTCGAGGAGATATTCTAGATATATTTACATTAAATAAAAAAGACCCCATAAGAATTGATTTTTTATATGATTCAATTGAATCCATAAAGGTTTTCCAATCTTCTTCTCAAATTTCTTACGAAAGCTTAGATAATATATTTATTTCTCCAGTTTCAGAAACTAATACTTTTTTTAGAACCATTGAGGATATCAAATCAATAAATCAAGAATACTTTAAAAATTCAAATAAAGAGGAAGTCAAATCAACAATTTCTGATCTAGCAAAAATCATCTCTGGAGAATCTGAAGAATTAATAAATTATTATTCAGGATTTTTTGATAAAAATTCAGTATTAGATTTTTTAGAAGATGATTACTTGGTAATAAAACTTGAAAAATATAATTTAGACCTTGAATTTGAAAGAATAAATAATAGAAGAAATGAGGTCAACAAATCAAAGATAGAAAACAATATAATAAACTCTTATTTTCCAACTCCATATAATAAATTAGATGACTTGAATGAAAGGCGTGTAAGCTTAGAAATCAATCAAAGATCTTATAAAAATAAAAAACATTATAAGTTAAATTTTAGTACTCCAAAAATACACAAATTTAATCAGGATAAAATCAAAAGATACTTAAATGAAAATGAAAAAAATGAAAAAGTTATAATTTCAACTGATTATCCCAGTAGAGTAAAGGAAATTTTAGGCCTTAATAATGTAGAAATTTTTGATGATATCCAAGAAATTTCAAATAATAAATTCAATATTGTTTCTAAAAATATTGGGCAAGGATTTAAGATAAATGATGGTGTTAATTTTTTCACTGTTTTGACAGATAAAGAATTATTTGGAATGAAGAAAAAAAGAATTATTAAGTCTTTCTCCAATAATATTCCTTCTACAATATCATCTGAACCCTTTAAAATTGATGACTTTGTTGTTCACATAGACCACGGTATAGGTAAATTTATTGGGACAACTCAAATTGATTCAACAGATAGAGAATTTATTGTTCTAAATTATAAAAATAACGATAAATTGTATGTTCCTTCTGATCAAATTGATAGGATTCAACTTTATAAATCATCTCAAAAAGAAGATCCTTCTTTAGACACATTAGGTTCTCAGAGGTGGATTAAATCTAAAAATAGAGTAAAAAAATCAATTGAAATACTCGCAGTTGAATTACTACAAATTTATGCAGCGAGAGAAAAGATCAAAGGTAATAGTTATAAAAAAAGTTCAGATTGGTATAAGGTACTGGAAGAATCTTTTGAATTTATAGAAACAGCAGATCAAATAAAAGCAATCAATGAAATCAATATAGACTTAATGTCTAATAAACCAATGGATAGACTACTTTGTGGTGATGTAGGATTTGGTAAAACTGAAGTTGCCATTAGAGCAGCATTTAAAGTTGTAGAAAATGGATATCAGGTTGCAATTTTGGTTCCTACGACAGTTTTAGCCCTTCAACATTATGAAACATTTTTAGAAAGATTAAAACCATTCCCCATAGAAATAGAATATATCTCTAGATTTATTTCAAATTCTCAACAAAAAAATATTTTAGAGAAATTACAAGATGGAAAAGTAGACATAATTATAGGTACTCATAAACTTATTCAAAAAAATGTAGATTTTAATAAATTAGGAATGTTGATAATAGATGAAGAGCATAAATTTGGGGTCAATCAGAAAGAAAACATTAAACAAAAAGAAATTGATATTGATGTACTTAGTCTTAGTGCAACTCCTATTCCAAGGACTCTAAGTCTAGCTTTAAATGGAGTTAGAGACTTAAGTATGATAAATACAGCACCTGAAAATAGAATCCCTGTTAATACTTATCTTTCAGAATTTTCCGAGGACCTAATAAGAGAGGTAATTCTTAGAGAGTTAGACAGAAAAGGTCAGATATTTTTTGTAAATAATGAGGTTTTTAACATAGAAATTATTGCAGACCAACTGAAACGAATTGTTCCTGAAGCAAAAGTCTCTATAGCCCATGGCCAAATGGATAAAAATAATCTTGAAAATATCATTAAGGATTTCACATCAAAACAAACTGATATTTTAGTTTGTACAACTATTATTGAATCTGGAATAGATATGCCAAATGTAAATACTCTTATAGTAAATAATTCTCATAAATTTGGGCTTTCTCAACTCTATCAAATGAAAGGAAGGATCGGAAGAAGTGAAAAAACATCTTATGCATACTTTTTGACCCCGCCAGGATCAAGAATAAATGAAATTTCTGAGGAAAGACTAAATGCCATCATATCATCATCAGAATTTGGTTCTGGGTATGATATAGCAATGAGAGATTTAGAAATTCGAGGAGCAGGAAATATATTAGGAAAGGAACAAAGCGGACATATAACATCAATAGGATTTGAGCTTTATAATTCTTTGCTTAAATCAGCAGTTGAGTCACTAAAAAATGGAGATGAAAGTGATTTAAATTTCTTTCTTATGAATACTGTAGATATTAAAGTAAGCGCAAGAATTCCAGAAGATTATATTGATGATATAAAAGTTAGATTAAATATATATATGAGACTATCTAAATTGAGAAAAATTGAAGATCTGCAAAAATTAAGTCTAGAAATTGAAGATAGATTTGGGATAATCCCAGAAGAATTAGAAAAATTATTTTTAGTTAATAAAATAAAGATTTTGTGCCACAAATATAAACATATTGTTTCTATAAAAGGAGATGAAAATAAAATTATAATTAGATTTGATGAATCAATACTTGGCATCAAAACTTTTTTAGAAAAAGAAATTTCTCAAGATATAGAAATCAAAACTAAGACTATGATTTTTTCATCAAAAAATCCTGATGAAATTCTTGAAGAAATAATAATTCTAATAAATAAACTTATCAACTTAGAAAAAGAAATTTCTGAAAAATTTGATCAAGCAATTTCTTTAATAAATTAGTTTGTTTTTACTAAAGAATGTATATGTTATTATCTAAATTATAAATTTATCAAAAAATCAGGAGAAGCTGTGACATCAGAAAAAAAAATCAAACCTTCTTTTATAGATATAATCGAAGGAGGAACAGAGGCAAATTATAGAATCCAAACTCATGCTGAAGGACCTAAGGGAAAAATTCCGTTTACACCAGAAATTCTTATAAATGAACCAAGTGGAAACCACTTTGGATTAACCCAAAATGCTGGGATGGGTTGGAACCCCCAAGAATTACTAAGAAAACAATTCCTGATACTATCTACAAGCGGAGGAATGAAAGACAGTGACGGTTCGCCTGTTGCATTGGGATTTCATACAGGTCATTGGGAACTTTCTTCATTAGTAGAAAAGTCAGCTAATACTATAAATGAATTAGGAGGCCTTCCTTTCGCAGCATATTGTTCAGACCCGTGTGATGGTAGAACTCAAGGGACTACAGGTATGTTTGATTCTTTACCATATAGAAATGATGCCGCAAAAGTTTTCAGAAGAATTGCTAGATCTTTACCTACAGCAAAAGCAATAATGGGAATAGCTTCTTGTGATAAAGGTTTACCTGCAATGATGATGGCTTTAGCAGGCATGAGAGATAAACCATCGATAATAGTACCTGGAGGTTCAACCTTAGCTCCAGAAAATGGAGAAGATGCAGGAAAGATACAATCTATTGGTGCAAGATTTTCTCAAGGTGAAATAACCTTAGATTACGCTCAAGATATGGGTTGTAAAGCGTGTGCCTCCCCTGGAGGAGGATGTCAATTTTTAGGAACAGCCGGAACATCTCAGGTGATAGCAGAGTCTCTAGGTATAGCATTAACTCATTCAGCTTGTACTCCTAGTGGAACTCCAGCCTGGTTAGATAATGCTAAACGTTCAGCTAAAGCTTTGATGAACCTTGAAGAAGATTCAATAAATATACAACAAATATTAACTGATAAAGCATTTGAAAATGCTATGGTTGTGCATGCTGCATGTGGAGGTTCAACAAACTTATTACTACACCTTCCTGCTATAGCTCATTCAGTAGGTAGAAAAAGAATGGGTGTAGATGACTGGGCAAGAATTAATAGTTATGTTCCACGACTTGTTGACGTACTTCCTAATGGTCCCGTAGGGCATCCTACTTCACAATTTTATGCTGCTGGAGGAGTTCCAGAAGTTATGCTTAACCTAAAAAAACTTGGTTTGCTAAATCTTGATGAACTAACTGTATCTGGAAAGACTCTAAGGGAAAATTTAGAGTGGTGGGAAGAATCAGAAAGAAGAAAATATGTAAGAAATTTCCTTTCACAAAATGATAAAGTTGATCCAGAAAATGTAATAATGAATAAGGCTAATGCGACCTTAAGAGGATTAACCTCAACAGTAACATTTCCAAAAGGAAATATTGCCCCTGAAGGATCTGTAATTAAATCTACAGCCATTGATCCTGAAGTCATAGATAAAGATGGAGTGTATAGAAACACTGGATTAGCTAGAGTTTTCAATTCTGAAAAAGATGCTATGAGATCAATAAAATCAACTGGGCCTGACAAATTAAAAAAAGGTGAGATACTTGTGATTATTTGTGGAGGGCCTATCGGTACAGGAATGGAAGAAACATATCAAATTACAGCAGCTCTAAAACACTTATCCTATGGAAAACATATAGCATTGCTTACTGATGCTAGGTTTTCAGGAGTTTCAACAGGAGCCTGTATTGGTCATATAGGGCCGGAAGCTTTAGCTGGTGGGCCTATAGGATTATTAAAAGATGCAGATTTAATTGAGATTGAAATTGACACTAAAAAGCTTACAGGGTCAATAAATTTGGTAGGTGAAGGCAAAGATAATCATGGGTCTGATTGGGGTTCTAAAGAACTATCTTTTAGAAATGCCTCGCTAGAGATAAAGCCAAATGAAAAATTACCTGACGATACTAGATTATGGGCAGCCTTACAAGATGTTAGTGGGGGAACTTGGGGAGGATGTGTTTATGATGTTGATGCAATCATTGAAACCTTAAATGCAGGAAAAGAAGCTTTAAAGAAAAAATAATTATGTCCATAAAAATTGTACCCATTGATAAAACTAATATTCAAGAATGGAGAACATCAGTAAGAAGAGTTTTTGGTGATATCCCAAGTGAATCTGACGTAAAAAGATTAGTTAATGATAGGCTCATGATACCTTATGAAGACTGGTCAAAAGGATCTGAAAAAGTTGATCATAATAGACTTATTGGAGCATATGACGAGGAAACTAAATCTATCGTTGGTACAGGAGGAGCTGATAAATTTGATATAACTGTCCCAGGTGGCAATTCATTAAGTATGGCTGGTATTGCTTATATGGGAACTGCACCGACTCATAAAAGAAAGGGTATCTTTAGATTAATGATGAATAACCTTCATTCTCAAGCTAAAGATAGAGGAGATTCTTTAGCTGGACTTTGGGCATCTCAATCGTTACTTTATTCAAGATTTGGGTATGGATTAGCTACATTAAGAGAAGATTGGATGATTAATGCTAAGAGTACTCAACTGAACAAAAGTTCAGATCCTAAAATTAAAATAAGATTTGTCAACAAAAAATTAGCGCTTAAAGAAATACCAGAAATTTATAATAGTGTTTGGAAAAAACAAAATGGATTTACTGATCGATCGCAAGGTTATTGGGATTATCTTCTATATGAAAATAATAATACTATTTATAATAAATCTGGAATGAGTGGGTTATTTTTTGTAATTTCATACATTGATAATAAACCAACCGGATATGTCTTCTACAACATAAATAAAGAATCTGGCATTGCACATGAAGACGATAAAGGAGAATTGATTATTCAGGAGCTAGTTTCTCAAGATTCAGACTCAAATATAGCTTTGTGGAATTTTATTTTTGGAATTGAACTAGTTGAGAAAATCATAATTAATAGAAGGGGCTCTAGTGACCCTCTATACTTTCTACTAGAAAATCCAAGGATGCTATCTAGGAATATTATTGACGGACTATGGGTTAGGATAATTAATCCAATAAAAATGTTAGAGAGTCGCAGTTATAATTCTACTGGAAAACTTATTCTTGAAATAAAAGGACAAAACCAAGATGACATAGAAGGAATTTACAGTTTAGAAACTGATGGTGTAAATTCAGAGGTTAAGAAAGTTAAAAGTAAGCCAGATATATCTATGAGACCATCAGATATAAGTTCTTGTTTTTTTGGAGGAATAACACCATATGAACTTTATAAATCTAATAACATAATATGTAGAGATTCAAAAAAATTAGAACTTTTTTCTAACATGTTCTCTGTATTCCAAACTCCCTGGTGTAACACGGATTTTTAAAATGAATAATTATAAAAAATTATATACAGTCTCAGGAATGACCTGCGATGGGTGTGTTCAGACTATAGGTAATAAACTAAATCTTGAGCCTGAAATTTCTGAGGTGAACATAGACTTGAATTCTTCAGAGATGAGCATTACTGCTGATAAAGAATTTTCTATAAATGAACTTAACAAAATAATCAAAAATGTCGGTGATTACAAAATCAATGAATACAAAAACAAAAATATTTTTGTAAAAATATTAAGTTTATTTAATGCTTATAAACCTATATTAGTTTCATTATCAATGGTTATTATTTTATCCTTGATTACAACAAATAATGATAATTTTAGTATTACTAACTTTTGTAGATACTTTATGGGTTATTTCTTTATTATTTTTTCATTTCTAAAGTTACTCAATGTAAAACAATTTGCAATATCATTTTCAAACTACGATCCTATTTCAAATAAGTTTTTTACTTATGGATTAATTTATCCATTTTTAGAACTTACACTCGGTGTGCTTTTTCTATCAAATTTTCTAATGTTATACATAAATTTCATTACAATTTTTATTTTTGTACCTCAAACTTTAGGTATTATGAATAAATTATCTAAAAATGAAATACTAGAATGCGCCTGTGTTGGATCTACATTTAATGTGCCAATATCTAAGCTTACAATAACAGAAAATTTAGTTATGATTTTTATGGCAATAATAATGATTTTATATAGTATTTAAATATAATATAAAAATTTAAATATAATATAAAAAAGAATTATTAAATAAATATTATTGATTATTCAAATGTCCTCGATAAATAAAAAAATAATAATATTTATTTAATGTAGATTAGGAGAAAAAATGGGAAGATTAAGAATAATGATGTTTGAAATAGCAGGTTTGTTAATTATCTCAATCATCTTAAGGCTACTTCTTAGTATGTATGGAGTAGAGGACGGAACTTTTTCAAGATGGTTCCCAGTAATTGCAGCACTATTGATTGTTTATACAGTTAGGTTTAGAATGAGAAAAAAAATTTCAACTAAACAAGATCAAAATAATACTAAAGATATGGATGAGTAAGAATGACCACAATAAATGCTAGAACAACAGAAAAAGAGATAGCACATTTAGTTAGAAGAGTTGGATTTGGTGGATCAAAAGAAGAAATAGATTTTCTATCTAATAAATCATATGAGGAATCTGTTGACTACCTTATTGATAATTTAGATGAAAACCCCGTACCCGTTGACCTATTAAGGAGATATCAAATAGATTTATCCGATGTAAGAAGTGTTTTTAGTTCAGGTTCATATTGGATGTATAGAATGGCTCATTCAAAATTTCCTTTTGAAGATAAAGTAGCTTTATTTTGGCATAGAGTATTTGCAACTGGTCAAAATAAACTTATACAAGGAAAGGTAATGACATCTCAAATTGAAATGTTTAGAAAGAACGGACTAGGTTCTTTTGAAAACTTGTTAATTGAATTATCGAAAGATCCTGCTATGATAATGTGGCTGGATAATCAAGATAATCATAAGGAAAATATAAATGAGAATTATGGTAGAGAAATTTTAGAACTATTCTCAATGGGGGTAGGAAATTACTCAGAAGAAGATATAAAGGAATGCTCAAGAGCTTTTACTGGCTGGACTGTAGAAAATATGCCTTATATGGCTATTAAGATGAGAAATAACACAGCTAGACCATTTGGTTATGTTGCATGGCAATTCAAATTCGATGAAAATGACCATGATTATGGAACTAAGGAATTTTTAGGAGAAAAAGGTAACTTTAATGGAGAAGATATAGTTAGAATCATTTGCAAGCAAAAAGCGACTGCAAATTTTTTAGCTAGACATATTTACCATTTTTTTATAAAAGATGAACTTCCAGTACCTCAATGGCCACACAAGGAACCTATTGACCCAAATGCGATTGAATTTATAACAGAATCTTATTTTAAGAATGGATATAACATAAAAGAAATTCTTAGAGATTTATTCAAGTCTGAACATTTTCGATCAGAAGAAATTTATAATAAAAGAATTAAGAGCCCATCAGAATTAGTTGTAAATTCTGTAAGACTATCTGGTGGATTTGATATACCTTCTGAAGAAGTTTATCAAGCCACAATTAGTTCAGGTTTAATGGGTCAACCACTTCTTAATCCGACATCAGTCGAAGGTTGGCAAGGTGGAGAAGAATGGATAAATACTGGTTCAGTGATGCAAAGGATAAATTTTTGCTCTGATGTACTTGGAAATCCTGAAAAAACACTTGTTCAAAATATTTTTAACAAAACTCCTGATAAAGAAAATATTCTAAATATTTGTTGTGATGAATTAGGTTATATAGAATTACATTCATCTACTAAAGAAGCTTTAAATGATTATATTCAAGAAGATGAATTTAAAATCAACAAAGAGTTTATTAGCATTCTAATCAAACTTATAGTCTCCTCTAGAGAATATCAAATGGTATAAGATGAAACAATTATTTGAGAATACTAAAATTAATTATTCACATACCGTAGGGTTCACGGCTGATGTAGGAGGTCGAGGTTTCCACCTCCCAAGAGATATTGCATTAAATAGTGAAAATAAACTTTTTGTTGTCAGTAGAAGTGGAGCATTTCATACTGCTGGATTGAGAATTACAATTTGTGATATAAAAAATAATTACTTTAGTGAATTTTCTAAATTTGGTAAAAACCCCGGTGAACTTTACTGGCCTTGTTCTATTGCTTTCGACTCTAGGGATAATGTTTATGTAACAGACGAATATACAAACTTAATATCAATATTTGATAAAGATGGAAACTACATAGATAGATGGGGAGTAAAAGGGAAAAAAGAAGGAGAAATAAACTTTCCTTCAGGAATTGCCATAGATGATAAAGACCAAATTTTTATTACCGATAACATGAATGATAGAATTCAAATCTTTTCTAAGGATGGAGAATATATTCATTCTTGGGGTAAAGAAGGTTCAGGTAATGGTGAATTTGATAAACCATGGGGAATAAAAATATATGATGAAACTGTGCTGGTAGCTGATTGGAGAAATGACAGAATTCAAATATTCGACAAAGAAGGAAATTTTTTGGATAAATTTGGTGTAAGTGGTAAGAATGCAGAAGAATTATTCAGGCCTTCAGACGTAGCTATAGATAAAAATAATTTTTATTACGTTTGTGATTGGGGAAATCAAAAAGTAAAGATATTTGATGAGAAGTTTAATTATTGTGGATACTTAAGAGGAGAATCTGATTTATCTGAATGGGCTAAAGAATATTTAGATGCAAATATTGATGAAAAAAAAGCAAGAGAATCATTCAATCCAGTTATAAAAGTTGATGACGTTGAATCCCATGAAGAATCTGCAAGAATTGAGTCTTACTTTTGGGATCCTACATCAGTAATTGTTGATAAAGATCAAAATTTATTAGTTTTAGATTCAAATAGAAATAGAGTTCAAATTTTTGAGATAGGATAATAAAAGGGGAAATATCATGATAAACAGTAAAGAAAAAGTATTAGTTACAATTCAATTATCCGGTGGAAATGATTATCTCAATTGCATCGTTCCATGGGAAAACCCTATATACAGGGACTCTAGAAAAAATATCAAAATAAATGATGAAGAAATTATTCCTTTAGACAATAAGCTAGGATTAAATCCTGGAATGGGAATAATGAAGAAGTTTTATGATGAAGGTAATTTAGCTATCATTCATGGTGTTGGTTATCCAACTCCAAATAGATCACATTTTAGATCAATGGATATTTGGCATACTGCAGAACCAAATAAAGTTGGATCAAAAGGCTGGCTTGGACAAGCAATTAAAGATCTTGACCCAGATGGAGAAAATGTAGTAACAGCTGTAAATTTTAGTGAATATCTCCCTAGAGCATTGGTAGCACCAGGGGTACCTGTTACTTCGGTGGGTGATATTGATAATTATGGACTATTTACATCTATAGAGGATGATAATAAGAAAACAAAAGCCCTAGAAACTTTTAAGAGATTTTATACTCCTATGATGGGAAATGATTTCACTATGGACTATCTAGGAAAAACTGGTCTTGATGCAGCAAAAGGAGCAGATATTATAAACGAAGCTCCTAAATTATATAAATCTGAAGTAGAGTATCCAAATACTAACATTGCCAAACAACTTAAAGGTGTAGCTCAAGTTCATTTTGCTGGACTTGGAACAAGAGTCTTTTATGTAAATCATGGAGGATTTGACACTCACACAAATGAAGTTGTTTTACAAGAATTTTTATGGCAACAATTATCTGATGCCTTAAGTTCATTCTTTGATGATCTTAAGGAGCATAATAAAGGTAAAGAAGTTCTCGTTTTCATTTTCTCAGAATTTGGAAGAAGGGTTGATGATAACGGAACAGGTACAGATCATGGTTCTGGCGGAGTCTCATTCCTAATTGGTGAAAGTGTTAAAGGTGGGCACTACAATGAATATCCTTCTCTCGATCCAAGTGAAAGAGTTGAAGGTGATTTGAAGTTCAATTTTGATTTTAGAGGATTATATTCTGATATTTTGGAAGACTGGTTATCGGTAGAATCTAAAGAAATTGTTGGTGGGAACTTTGAAAAAATAAAACCATTTATAAGATGAAGAAAAATTTACTTTTCTTAATGGTTGATCAAATGCATGGTCAAGTTCTGGATAATGGAAACCCTTGTATTACACCAAATCTCGATAGGTTGTCCAAAAGCGGAGTTAAGTTTAATAGAGCTCATACTGCAAATCCTGTATGTTCACCAGCTAGAGCTAGCATTATGACAGGTCTCTTGCCTCATAATCATGGAGTTACTACTGTTACTCATACTGTAGATGAAGACCAATCAAACTTAAGAACAGATAAAGAACATTGGGCTCAGAGGCTTAAAGAAGATGGGTATAAAACAGCTTATTTTGGTAAATGGCATGTTGAAAGAACAAGGAAGTTAGAAGATTTTGGCTGGGATGATTACTCTTTTATTGACGGGCTATCTGATGAATATATAAATGCAAATATAATACACAAAGAAAGTATTATAGAAGAATTACCACACCTATATATAGATAATCCACCGGGATACGCCAATACACCATTTTATGGGATTTCAGATATCGATACAGATAAAAGAGTTTTAGGCCTAGTTTCCAATGGAGCAAAAGAATTTTTGAACCAAGTGGATACAGATAAACCTTGGGCTTGTTTTGTTTCTGTAATTGAACCGCATGATCCGTTTATTTCTACGAAAAAATACTATGATATGTACGAAGATATTGAGTTAAACCTTCCTAAATCATTCAATGACGAACTATTGGATAAACCTAATATTTACAGAAGAGGGAAAAAGGTTTTTGAAAATATGACAAAGCAGGATCATGTAGAATGCATAAGAAATTACTATGCTATGATAACTGAAATTGATTATGAATATGGAAAAATTATTGATTTACTTGAAGCAAAAGGTGAGCTAGAAAATACGATTATTATTTTTACATCTGATCACGGAGAAGCACTCGCATCACATGGAATTTATGCTAAAAACTTAGCAGCATTTGAAGAAATATATCGAATACCAATGATTATTGCTGGTCCAGGAATAAAGGAAAATAAGGAATCAGATGACTTGGTATCAAGCATGGATTTATGTCCAACAATATTAGATTTATTTGATCAAAAAGAAATTTCTAATATTGATTCAAGCTCTTTTAAGAATATTCTTTGTACTGAAGAAGTGAACACAATCGAAAAAAGTTTTGCAGAATACGATGGCACAAGACTTCAACTAAAGCAAAGAGTGCTTTGGTATAAAAATCTAAAATATATATTTAATGGTTTTGATTATGATGAACTTTATGATTTAGATTCAGACCCTAATGAAATGATAAATTTAATTGATTCAGATAATCATAAAAATGAAAGACAAATGATGATTAAATTATATTGGGAAGAATTAAAGAAGAATGGTGACCATAGTATATATAATTTAGATAATAACCCCATTATGAAAATAATAGAAATAGGTCCAAATGCTTAAGAAAGTTTTGATTACAGGAGCCAATGGTTATGTAGCTTCAAGAATTATTTCTCATTTAGAAAAAAATTTTGAACTAACATTGGTTGACATTGATTTTAATAAAAAATTTAATTCAAAAACAATTAAATTTGATTTATTAAATGCTTCAATTGAAGAATTAAATAAAATAACAAAAAATCAAGATGCTATTATTCACCTAGCCTATGTAAGAAGAGATAAATTAAGAGACCCAGAAGACCTAAATGAAGAAATGGATTCTTTTGATACAGAGTATCAGAATGTATTAATGGCAAACAAAATATATAGATCCGCATTTATAAATAAAGTTTCAAGAGTAATAGTAGCATCATCTAATCATGCTGCAGATTGGTATGAACATCATGAAATTCATTCAAATATTAGAGACATAGTATCAAATAATTTGATCCCATATTCTGATAATTTCTATGGGTGGGCTAAGGCTTCTTACGAATTATTATCTATCCCTTATGCTTCAGGAAAATTTGGAAGAAAATTAGAATTTGTACATGTCAGAATAGGATTCCCTAGAGAAATAACCCCTGAGGTGTCAAATAATAAGTTTATTCCAGGTAAAAATGGAATTGGGATACCAAATATTAAAAGACATTTAGGTGCGTATGTTAGTCAAAGAGACTTATCGCAACTTTTTGAAAAATCATTAACTCAAAAAGAAATTATTGGTGATATTGATAATGTGCCTTTTTTGGTTGTATATGGAGTTAGTAATAATACAAGAAGATTTTGGTCTCTAGAATCCGCAAGAAAAGGAATTGGCTACAACCCTGAAGATGATTCTGAGTACAAATTCTCAGAAGTTATAGATGTATTTAGAAATGATCCAAAATGGGAAGGCAGACTAGGATAAATTAGTCTTCTGTTACTTCAGTGGTACTGCCGCTAACAGTAATAGTAATATGAGACATCGTTGTATTTTCTTTTGCTCCATGCCAATGATTTTCTCCCGCTGTAATCAATACCATATCTCCCTTGGTAACATCAAGTTCAACTTCTTCGTTACATACCATTCCTTCTCCTTCAGTAATTATCAATATCTGATCTCCTGAATGAATATGAAATTTAGTTCTGGTAGCTTCGGGAAAATTTACTATAGCAAAATTGAAATTATCACTATCTTCATGTTCTAAAATTGACTGAGCATATACTGTATCTGTAAATAAAGATTCGTTTCTTGCTAATTTTGGAATATCATCAAATGTTACCTTTTTCATATATATCTCCCTATTTTTTTGATTATACGCTTAGGATATTATTATTTTATTCTAATTTAAATAATTTAATATTCAAAATAAATAACTCAATGTTATGAAATCAAAAATCAAATCTAATTACGGATCTTGGGATTCTGAAATAAGTCCTCAAAAAATTATTGAAGGCGGATTAAGGTTTAGTGAAATAAGATCTAATGGTTCTGAGATATATTTTCTAGAAGGAAGGCCAGAAGAAGCTGGAAGATATGTCATAGTAAAACAAAATAGTGCCGGAGAAATAGAAGACGTTATTCCAGAAAATTTTAACTCACGAAATGCTGTTCATGAATATGGAGGAGGCTCATTCGCTGTTGGTAAAAAAAATATTTATTTTACCAATTGGGATGACCAAAGAATATATGTTGTTAAAGGCAAAAATACATCTGCTCTAACTATTGAACCACCTTTTGAAAAATCAATAAGATATAGTGATTTAACTCTATCTTATGATGAGGAATGGATATATTGCGTAAGAGAAACTCATTTTGAAAAAGGAGAAGCAAAAAACGAACTTGTTGCCATTTCTACATCAAAAAATCACACTATAGTTTTATGCTCAGGTAGAGATTTTTATTCGTCCCCAAGAATAAATCATGCAAATAATGAGATTTGTTGGCTAGAATGGGATCATCCAAATATGCCCTGGGATGGGAGTGAATTATACATAGGAAATTTTGATTCTAATGGAGTTAGTAATAAAAAATTAATAGATGGATCAAAGAATATAAGTATTATTCAACCAGAATGGAGTGAATCAGGTCATTTAATTTATATCAGCGATGAATCAGGTTGGTGGAACTTAAAAAAATATTCAGATAATAAAAAGTCTACAATATTAGATGAAGAAACTGACCATGGTGAACCATCTTGGAATTTTGGGGTCAGAACGTACTTTATAAAAGATGATTTTATTTACTTGAGAGGCTCTTCAAAAAATAAGAATAAAGGTTTGATTAGAAAAATAAATATTTCTAGTGAAATAATTGAAGAAATAGAAGTTTTACATACTTCTATAGGAGGTTTAAGTTTTATTGATAATAAAGCTTTGTATATAGGAGCTTCACCTGTATCTAATAGCGAAATCGTATCTCTTGAATTAGAAAAAAAAGAAATAAACACAATTAAAGAATCTAGTAAATTAGAAATTGATAGTGAAGAAATTTCTATACCTGAAGAAATCACTTTTACTACTACAGAAAATGCTACCGCATATGGCTATTTTTACAAACCTAAAAATAAAAAATATCAAGGCAACCCTGAAGAAAAACCACCTGTACTAGTAATAAGTCATGGAGGCCCCACAAGTGCAACTAGCAATGCCTTGAATTTATCTATTCAGTACTGGACTAATAGAGGTATAGCTGTTGTGGATGTAAATTACAGAGGGTCAACAGGATACGGGAAAAAATTCAGAGATTCACTAAAAGGGAATTGGGGAGTATATGATACTGATGACTGCATTGCAGCAGTAGACTATCTTTCTGAAAAAGGTCTTGTAGATTCTGAAAGAGCAGCCATTAAAGGAGGCTCAGCTGGTGGTTATACAACAATAAATGCATTAACTTTCCATGATAGATTTGCAGTAGGAGCTACTTATTATGGAATTGCAGATTTGTCAGTTTTTATTGACGATACTCACAAATTCGAATCAAAATATCTTGAATCATTAATAGGTAAGTACCCCGAAGAAAAACAAAAATATTATGATAGATCAGCAATTAACTTTACAGATCAGCTTTCTTGCCCAATGATAATTTTTCAAGGAACTGAAGATAAAATTGTTCCTCCTTCTCAGGCTGAAATTATGGCTAAAGGATTAAGAGATAAGAAAATTCCATTCTCATTAATAATGTATGAAGGAGAACAGCACGGGTTTAGACAATCTAAAAATATAATTTCATCTCTTGAATCTGAATTATACTTTTACAGCAAAGTTCTAGGTTTCAAAACTTTTGAAGAATTAGAGCCAATCAATATTGAAAACTCCGAAAATTTATAAATGTTAATTCTTATTCCTCCAAGTGAAGGTAAATCAAGTAAAAATTCCAGTAATACTAAATTCAAGGATACAAATTTTATTTTTGAGAATGAAGTTAAAGCTATTCAGAAACAACTTTCTAATTGTAATGATGCTGAATTACAAAAAATATATGGAGTAACACTCCAAAAAGCAAAACAACTAAATGAATTAAATTTGAATGCTTTGGAAAATAATTGTTCATACTCAATAGAACGATACACAGGAGTTGTTTACAACCAAATTGATTGGGAAAATTTATCTGATGAGTCAAAGTCATATTTTGAAAAAAATATAAGAATATTTAGTGGGTTATTTGGAATAGTTACACCTAAAACGCTTATACCTGACTACAAACTAAAAATGAATAGCTTATCTTTAACTAAATTTTGGCTCCCTATTCTTACAAAACACTTAAGTAAAGAAGATATAATCATTGATTTACTACCTCAAATTCATAGTAAATCATACTCACATGAAAATATCTTTAGGATAGATTTCAAGATAATTAAAGATGGAAAATTAAAGTCTGCTGGTCATATGGGTAAAGTAGTAAAGGGACAATTCATAAAATTTTTATGTGAAATACAAGCTAAAGGTTTAGATGAATTAGATAAATTTACATTTGATAATTATAAGTGGGACGGAAAAAATTTTATAAAAACAATCACTTAAATTTAGGCGGCCTTTTCTCCAAGAAAGCCTTTACTCCTTCTAAGTTATCGTAGGAACCTTGTAATTCTTTTTGAATTGATGACTCTAGGAGGTAAGTTTCATTAAATGATTTATGTTGAATATCTCTCATTATTTTTTTTGAATGCATCAAGGATTGAGATGATTGTTTTATTATTTTTTTTGCCCAGTTATCTGTTTCTTTTTCAAGATTTTCATCAATGACAACTTTATTAGCTAGCCCAATTCTTAAGCATTCATCTGCAGAAATTCTTTCATTTTCAATTGCTATTTGATAAGCCCTTTTATAGCCAAGAATATTATAAAGCAACCAGTGTGAACCACCATCTGGGATTAAACCAATATTACTAAATGGTTGTAGTAAATAAGATTTTTCAGACATTATTGTTAGATCGCAAGCCATTGAGTAAGCACTTGCAATTCCAGCTGCAGCTCCTCTGACTGAAGAAATAACTGGCTTTGGCATAGTGACTATGTTGTCAAATATCGGAAGATATCCCTTATTCAAAGCCTCTTCAGTATCTTTCCATTTTTTTCTATCACCCGAACTTAAGTCTGCTCCCGAAGAAAAAGCCCTTCCTTCACCACGAAGAATCATACATTTTATTGATTCATCTTTCTTAATTTGTTCTGTTACTGAAGTTAATTCCATAAGCATTGTATAGTTCATAGCATTTAGTTTTTCAGGTCTATTTAATGAAACTGTTGCTACTTGATTTTCTAAAGAATAGTTTATGGTTTCGAACTTTTGCATTACTCTAATCTTAATATTTTTTTATAATTATATAAAACATAATTGAAATAATGCTCTCAAAAAAATTAATTAGCTTAATAGAAAAGAATATATCCATCATTGATGATTCAAGAGAAATACCTTCAGAAATAATTGATGAATTGCTAAATAAAAATTTTTTTAGACTTCTCTTACCTAAAACTTATGGGGGAATAGAAATGGACTTTTTGGAGTACCTAGAAGTTGTTTCTGAAGTTGCTTCATATGATGCAAGTTTAGCTTGGTGCATTAATCAGAGTAATGTTTTAGCAACAAATGCAGCTTTTATGGATAAAGTTTTAGCAGAAAAGATTTTCAGTAATAAAAATACTATCATTTCAAATGGTCCACCAGAATTTTTTGAAGTAGAAGATAATTCTGATGGAATTGTAGTATCAGGGAAATGGTCTTTTAGCAGTGGAATAAAAAATTCAAATTGGGTTTTAGCCATTTATACAGATAAAAATAAAGAAAATAAAAATATCATGATGCCAGTTAATGAAGTTATCATGGAAGATGTTTGGAACGTAAATGGTTTAAGAGGTACCGGTAGTTTTAGCTTTTCAGTAAAAGATAAATTTATTAAAAATGAAAATATTTTTTATGATAGAAAAAATCTAAAAGAAAAAGGGCCTATATATAAAATACCAAGAGACTTAAAGTTTGCGTCAGGTTTTTCAACAATTGCATTATCTTTAGCAAATTCTTCTATAAATTTCACATTAGATTATTCTAAAAATAAAAGTAGTGTATCTAAAGACAAGCTTTCAGATGAGCAGGTTTTCATTAGAGAAATTGGAATAATTAAGGGTTTATATAAATCATCAAAGTCATTCTTAGACTCTTCTGTAAAAACAATTTGGGAAAAAGCATGTAATGGAGTTCATTTGGATGATGAGTCACTAGCGGAATTAAGATTATCGTCAACTCATGCTATTAGAACTTCAGAAGAAATAGTAAAACGAGCTTATACATTACTAGGATCTTCATCTATTTTTAAGTTCAATGACATTCAAAGATACTTTCAAGATATTTTAGCGATAAGCCAGCAGGTTCAAGGTAGAATGTCACATTATGAAACTGTTGGAAGTTATTATATAAATTCGAAACTTAAGAAAATGGTTTGATTTATGGCGATCCCGAGCAGATTCGAACTGCCGATCTCCTCCTTGACAGGGAGGCGTGTTAGGCCACTACACCACGGGACCACATCATAATAAGTCTTAATTTTAGCAGATGAATT
>Ga0114933_10001848_pt1 | contig 22909 bp, 16 predicted proteins | sample 4SBtaG_FD_89691 | JGI IMG/M metagenome (GOLD analysis project Ga0114933, IMG submission 89691) | Deep subsurface microbial communities from Kolumbo volcano to uncover new lineages of life (NeLLi) - 4SBTROV12_W25 metaG | ecosystem: Environmental > Aquatic > Marine > Volcanic | place: Kolumbo... | reverse complement strand
GTTTTTTGGGAACCCTTACCGTTACGAAAATACCCTTACAGAGGCGGCACTGGAATGCGGGCGAAAGAGTTCTTAAATCCGTTGCGGACAACCTGAACTGGCGGAGAGGGAGGGATTCGAACCCCCGGTACCTTGCGGTACAACGGTTTTCAAGACCGCCGCATTCGACCACTCTGCCACCTCTCCGTGCCCGCGGCGTGCGCGAAAAGCGATACGCGGGCGCGGGCGCGGGCGAAATTATAGAACTATTTTTCGCCAAGCAGTGGCGAAAGGACAATTTGGAACTGTTGAAATCTGGCATAATTAACCCATATCTGAGAGTAACAACCTCGATCGACAACACGGAGATTTTTTCACCATGATTAATCGTCAGACTTTGAGCGCATCACGTCCGGCAGTAGAGGGCGTTGAATTCAACAAGGTTTTAAAGAATACGTATGCCCTGCTCTCGGCAACGCTGATATTCAGCGGAGTGACCGCAGGTCTGTCCATGCTGATGAATTGGCCCCACCCCGGCCTGGTGATTACGCTGGTGGGATACTTTGGTCTTCTTTTTCTGGCAGGTCGCTTTCAAAACTCAGCATTGGGCCTTGTTTTTGTATTCGCGCTTACCGGCTTCATGGGCCTGACACTTGGCCCTATCGTTGGCTACTACATCAACGCGATTCCCAATGGAGATCAGTTGGTCATGACAGCACTGGGCGGCACAGGCGTAATCTTTCTCGGCCTTTCAGCCTACGCGCTGAAATCGCGCAAGGATTTCAGCTTCATAGGTGGCATGCTCTTTGCAGGAATCCTAGTGGCATTCTTGGCTGGACTTGGGGCCGCTGTATTCAGCATTCCCGCGCTCTCGTTGGCTGTATCAGCGATGTTTATTATCCTGATGAGCGGAATGATCCTTTACCAGACCAGCGCAATCATCCACGGCGGAGAAACCAACTACATCATGGCGACGATTACGCTGTATGTATCGATTTACAACCTGTTCTTAAGTCTGCTCCAGTTATTGGGTATTTTCGGGGGCGACGACTGATAACTCAACGCGCAGGAAAACCCCGGCCAATCGCCGGGGTTTTTTATGGGGATATGCTCTCTAGACCACCCATGTAGGCTCGTAACGCATCGGGAATATTGATCGTTCCGTTTGCGTCCTGGAAGTTCTCCATCAACGCGACCAGAGTCCTGCCTACCGCCAGGCCAGAACCGTTAAGGGTATGCAATAACTCGGGCTTTGACGTAGCGTTGTTTCTCCATCTCGCCTGCATCCTTCGAGCCTGAAAACTTTCGAAATTGCTGCACGATGAGATCTCCCGATATTGGTTTTGCCCCGGCAGCCAGACTTCCAGATCGTAGGTTTTGGCTGAAGAAAACCCCAAGTCTCCTCCGCATAAGGTAACCACTCGATAGGGCAATTCCAGGCGCTGCAGCACAGTCTCAGCGTGTCCGGTCAACTCTTCCAGAGCATCCCACGAGTGCTCCGGCCGCACCAACTGAACCAATTCCACTTTCTCAAACTGGTGTTGACGAATCATCCCTCTGGTGTCTTTCCCATAGGATCCCGCCTCACTCCTGAAGCAGGGCGTGTGGCAGACATGACGGATTGGCAACTCTTCCTCCGACACAATTTCCCGTGCGTAAATATTGGTAACCGGTACTTCAGCCGTGGGAATAAGGAAATACGACGGATCACCCGATGTCACAAACTGATCTTCGGCAAACTTGGGCAACTGTCCGGTCCCAAAGAGCGAATTCGCGTTGACCAGATAAGGCACGTATGTTTCCTGATACCCGTGCTCTGTCGTGTGAAGATCCAACATGAATTGAACAAGCGCCCGATGAAGCCGAGCGATCGCGCCGGACATGACAACAAACCGGCTGCCCGTAATCTTCGCTGCCAATTCGAAATCCATCATGCCGAGCCCGGATCCCAAACTCACATGATCCGCAGGCTCAAACGCGAAGGTAGTCGGATCCCCCCATCGACGCACCTCTTCATTATCTTCATCGCTATCGCCGAAGGGAACCGACTCGGCCGGGAGGTTTGGAATCCCATGCATCAGTTCATCTAAAGCTGAGCGTACGCCCTCAAGCTCCTTCTCGATTGCAGAAATCTTCCCAGCAAGCCCCGAAGTCTCTTCAATCAGGCCCGATACATCTTCTCCGGCTGCCTTGCGTCGACCGACTTCTTTCGCTGACCGATTACGCTCGGCCTGAAGGTCCTGCACCTCAGATTGAAGTCCTTTTCGTTGATCCTCCAGGGATCCAAGCTTTTCGACATCCAGGATGTATTTTTTGACAGTGAGGCGCTCGGCAACCGATTCAGCCTCGGCACGCAATAATTGAGGATCGAGCATAGACCGACTTCCTTCCTAAAAAATCTGACGGGCCGCGCCGACACCGGCCGCCGCGGCAGTGATGCATAACAGAATACTCGCACTGATATAGACCATCGCCCGGAACCACTGTTCAGCTTCGAGAAGACCCAAAGTATCGCTTGAAAACGCTGAAAAAGTGGTGAATCCTCCAAGCAGCCCAACCATCAGTCCCAATCTCCAAAGCTCAGCCCCCGATGCTTTTCCTGCAATCAACACCATACAAACACCCACCAAGAATGATCCGATGAGGTTGACGGTGAGCGTGGACCACGGAAATGTGGACCCCATTGCCCCGGTTACGCGGAGCCCAAGCCAATACCGAAGCATCGCTCCTACCGCACCGCCTGCGCCGACAGCAAGGTATTGGCCGATCATCCGCTTGCAGGCTCACGAATAATGTCGATTTCCTCAGACAGTTCAAGCATGAACTTCTCAGGAGGGATCGCGATGTTCACTTCCACATCGCTGAAACGAATACGAGTAATTTGCTGAAGCGGATCAAGCATCTGAACCATTCGCAAGGTATCGGTTTCAAACCCGAACTGGATCTGCGAGAAGGCAGAGTCTGCGTTCCTTGGGAAAACAGAAACCCAATCAATTCCCCCCTGGTTACCAAGTGATTCAACCAGATAGGAGCGCCCAGGGCTCGTGTCCCCAGCCAGTAATCCGGCCGGGGTGTCACCAAGGGCGGTATCTTGGTCCCGAAGAACTACCTGCTCGAGTCCCGGGTCGTAGATCCACAAATTCTCACCATCCGCCATCACAACCTGTTCCAGGGGAGTGCCGTAATTCCATCTAAACCGCCCGGGGCGCGCCAACCATAACTCGCCATGACTCTGATCGATGAGTTCCAATTCTTCAGTGAGAACAGACTGCTGAAAGACGGCGTGAAAGGTCTTGACCCGAGAGAAGAAACCATCCAGTGGCTCTGAAGTTGCAGCAAATGCAACACAGGCCAGCACTGGCGATCCGCCGAGGACCCCAAGCGACAACGCCTGGCAGAACGATCGCCTATTGAACTCAGTCAAGGGTTTAGGCTTCGATGTCACTCAGTCGGCTCCGGAGCTAACACCTCGCGTTTGCCATTTTCAAGAGGCCCCACAGCCCCAGCGGCCTCCATGGATTCGATCATGCGCGCAGCCCGGTTGTACCCGACACGGAGGTGTCTTTGGACCGATGAAATGGAGGCTCTGCGTGTCTCCGTCACAAATGCGAGCGCTTTGTCGTACAGGGGATCGTCCTCACCGCTCCCGGCCTCATCGCTCTCTCCACTGGGGCCAACCCCTCCCAATGCTGAACTGTCAATCACGGCCTCCAGGTACTCCGGCGCCCCACTCTTTTTCAGCTCCTCCGTAACCCGATGAACCTCTTGATCGGAGACAAAAGCACCATGGACGCGAATCGGAAAGCCGGTACCCGGAGGGAGGAACAGCATGTCACCATGGCCGAGCAGTTGCTCGGCTCCCATCTGGTCCAGCACCGTTCGCGAGTCCGCCCGCGAGGAGACCTGAAAAGCGATACGGGTCGGAATATTGGCTTTTATCAATCCCGTAACCACATCGACAGAAGGTCGTTGCGTTGCCAGAACCAAGTGAATCCCCGCAGCCCGGGCTCGTTGGGCTATTCGCGTTATCAGCTCTTCAATCTTCTTGCCCACGACCATAATGAGGTCTGCAAATTCATCCACAATCACCACGACGTAAGGAATTTTTCCAAGCTTGGGCGCTGGCGTTTCGTCTCCGGGAATCGTTTCATACAGCGGATCGTCCAATGGTTTGCCGCTGTTGATAGCCGCTTCTACCTTACGGTTGTATCCCACGATGTTGCGCACTCCCAGTGACGCCATCAGTCTAAAACGCCGATCCATCTCTACGATACACCACCGCAAGGAATTGGCCGCTTTCTGCATATCCGTGACAACCGGGGTCAGGAGGTGCGGAATCCCATCGTAGGAGGAAAGTTCCAGCATTTTCGGGTCGACCATAATCATTCGAACATCCTCCGGGGTCGCTTTATAAAGAATGCTCAGAACGATCGCATTGACGCAAACAGACTTGCCTGCGCCTGTGGTGCCCGCAATCAGGAGATGCGGCATTTTGCAAAGATCCGAAACGATTGCTTCACCCGCAATATCCTTTCCCAAAATAACCGTCAAAGGACTTTTGCTACTTTCGTAGACCTCTGAGGCAAGCCCTTCCAACAAAAAGACCGTCTCACGACCCTCGTTCGGGATTTCAAGACCGATATATGTTTTCCCAGGAATATTCTCGACTACGCGAACGCTGACAACTGACAGAGCGCGGGCCAAGTCTCGCGAAAGGCCCACAATCTGGCTGGCTTTCACCCCGGCGGCGGGATCTATCTCGAATCGGGTAATGACAGGGCCTGGTTGAACCGAAACCACTGTTACATCCACATTGAAATCACGCAGTTTCTTTTCCACCAATCGCGACATCGTCTCTAGGGTTTCTTTGCTAAACCCTCCGCCCTGCTGTTCGGGCTGATCGAGCAGTTTGAGCGCTGGCAGATCTCCCTGAGGCGCCTTCCCATCAATAAAGAGCGGGATAGAGGCCTGTTTTTCTTTCTGGATTCGGACCCCTTCTTTGGCTGTTTTGATTTTGGGTTCGATCCGAGGCGGTTCTTTGTGCTCACGTTCGCGCCTGATCTCCGCGACGGACTCCTGGCGTTGCCGGCGGGATCTTGCTCCTCGCGTCTTGTCAGCCATCTCGGCCAACCAGACTTTAGCCCTCTCAGACCACTGCCATACCTTCTCTCCCAGGCGATCCATCACAGTGAACCATGAGATATCCAGAGCCCATGAAATACCAGCCACGAGCGCAACGAGAAGCATCACCGTCGCTCCTACCGAGCCAAACGCGTCCAGAAGCCACCCGCCTGCCACGAGACCAAGCCAGCCGCCGCCCGAAAACCCCAGAGTCGAGCCGGAGGCGTTGAAGTGCAAAAACCCTATCCCACAGGCCGAAAAAACCGTGAGAACCAGCCCAAGCCCGTGAACAGCGCGAACCTGAGGACTCAGGGGTTCCGAACGGTTTTTAAGAATCCGAGAGCTCAATAAGCCAAAAATCAGCGGGAAAAGATACGCAGAGTAGCCAAAAGCGTGCAGGAATAAATCTGCGAACCAGGCGCCAAAGCGCCCACCGAGATTGCGAATCGGGCCCCCATCGCCCGTGGAGGTCCAGCCAGGGTCCGCCGATGAATAGGAAACCAGACAGATCAGCAGATAGCCAGTGAGCGCCGCCAGCGCAATCACGAGCATCTCTCTACCGAGTCGGATCAGTCTCGGCGGGATAGCGGGCTCAGAAGAATTTCGGATGTTTTTCGTTTTTGCCTGAGCCAAAGGATTTGACCTCTTGGTCCATCGACCAAGTGAAACCCGAATTATATCGAATCCTGCGGTCTTCTCTAATAATGTGAAACGACTCTCTTGTTTTATGGATTCTGGAGGAGGTTCTTGGGAAAATACGGCTTACCCCCTATTTCGGAGCAACCCATGGAAACCGCTCAACACTGTCGACTACTCATACTTGGTTCCGGGCCTGCCGGGTATACGGCCGCCGTCTACGCAGCCCGTGCCAATCTTTCTCCCGTGTTAGTGACTGGCATAGCGCAAGGTGGTCAACTCATGACGACTACCGACGTTGACAACTGGCCAGGGGATCCACACGGCCTGACTGGCCCCGATTTGATGGCTCGAATGCTTGCGCACTCCGAGCGGTTCGGCACCGAAATTATTTTCGATCATATCCATACTGCAAAATTGGATAAACGCCCTTTCACCTTAGAGGGCGATGCGGGGACTTATACCTGTGATGCACTCATCATCGCTACCGGCGCTTCTGCACAGTACCTGGGTCTAGAATCAGAGGAGGCTTACAAAGGCAAAGGGGTCTCTGCCTGCGCCACCTGCGACGGGTTCTTTTATCGTGACAAGCCGGTCGCCGTTATCGGGGGCGGAAACACAGCGGTCGAGGAGGCGCTCTACCTTTCGGACATCTGCTCAAGCGTAACCCTGGTTCATCGAAGGGATAGCCTCCGTGCAGAGGCCATTCTTCAGGACCAGCTTTTTTCCCGCAGCGGTCAGGACGGAAATGTCTCCCTGGCCTGGAATCACACCCTGAGCGAGGTACTCGGAGACAACCACGGTGTCACTGGTATCCAGATCCAGGACACACTTTCCAAGGAACAGCGTTCTCTTGATGTTCATGGCGTATTCATCGCTATTGGCCATACGCCCAACACGGAACTCTTCACCGATCAGCTCGACATCCAGGGAGGCTACATTCGGGTGAAATCGGGCCTCGATGGTGAGGCAACCGCGACGAGCATCCCTGGCGTATTCGCGGCGGGAGATGTGATGGATCACGTCTATCGGCAGGCGGTCACTTCTGCTGCCACAGGTTGCATGGCGGCGTTAGACGCTAAACGTTTTCTCGATCAGGCGGACTGACCGAGACTAATGAAGAAAACGCCAGGATTGCAGATCTCGGCTGAAGAGACAGAACTCTTCAGGGAGGCCGTGGCGAAAGTCCAGCCCTTAGACCAAGAATCACGAGTCGCTCCTGGCCCCGGTCAGGTGAGACGAAAGCCTATTCGAACCAGTCAACGTCCTGCGCAAGGCTTTCTCGACGAGGAAGGCGAACTCTTCTATCGGGAAGATTTAGCCAAAGACATGATGAAGGGATTGCGGCAAGGGCGTTTTCCACCCTGTGCCACGATCGATCTTCATGGGCAAACAGTCCCAAAAGCGGAGCAGTCTTTGGCGAGATTCTTGAGCGTGCATACAGATTTCAGTTTCCGATGCCTTCTTGTGATCACAGGTAAAGGCTCGCACTCTCCTGAGGGTTATTCGCCCGTCCGTATTGCCGCCCTGGACTTACTGCAGTCTCAGCCTTCGGTGCAGGCCTATTGTTGGGCCCAACCAAAAGATGGCGGCACAGGCGCGTTCTACGTGCTTACCCGGAAGTTTCGCTCGTAAGCATTGCCACGGCCAGGGCCGCAATGCCCTCTTCGCGCCCGACGAAACCCAGCCCCTCTGTGGTCGTGGCTTTGATATTTACTTGTGTGGGCGAGAGGTCGAGGTCTGCCGCAACATTTCCACACATCTCAGTCACATAGGGCGACAACTTGGGCTTTTCGGCAATGATGGTTGCGTCAATATTAGAAACACTCCACCCACCGGCTTTTGCTATCTCGCCCACGATTTTTAGGAATTCCCGACTGCTTCGTCCCCGGTGACCCGGATCAGAGTCAGGAAAGTGGTGTCCGATGTCCCCCGACCCAGCTGCCCCGAGCACGGCATCGCAGATGGCATGCAGCAGTACATCGGCATCACTGTGCCCGGATAAACCGGAGGAGTGGGGAATCAACACTCCCCCGAGCCAAAGCTCTCGACCTTTCTCAAGGCGGTGGACGTCATATCCCTGCCCTATTCGGAACATGGCAACTCCTCCTGCATATCTAAAATCGCTTGTGCAAGCGCCAGATCTGAGTCCCGGGTAATTTTAAGATTCAGGGAGGAGCCTGAAATCACACTTGGCTTCAGGCCCAGACGCTCCAGTGCTTGAGCGTCGTCTGTGCAGTCAAAATTCTCGGCGCAGGCCTTGGTCAGGCCTTCATGAAGCAATCCCACAGGAAACAATTGCGGCGTCTGTGCGCGCCAAAGACTTTCTCTCGGCACAGACCCAGTGACCTGATGACCCGGCGAAACGGCCTTTAAAGTGTCGCTGACTGGAGTCGCGAGCAATCCACCGGGAGAGCAAAACCCGGTTTCATCTATCAACCGGTTGATATCCTGCACTCGCACGCAGGGTCGAACCGAATCGTGAACCAGGACCCAATCAGCTTCTCTGCCTTGTCGAATAAGCTTCGATAGTCCATTCAACACTGTCTCACTTCTGGTTTGCCCTCCTTCAAACGACGAGACCCGCTCTGGAAGCCGGGGAAGGAGGCCCGCCCACACGGGATCATTGGCGGCAACACCCACAGTGATTCCTGAGACGCGAGTAACTACGCTCAGCAGACGCAATGTGCGCAAAATGACCTCTTCTCCAGCAAGGCTGTGGTACTGCTTAGGCAGATCACTGCCAAAGCGGGTTCCTGAACCTGCTGCAGGAACGATTGCCCAGATCTTTGGTTTCACTCTTTGATTGTGTTGCGACAAATTCGAAGGCTTGAATGGAGTTTACGATAAAATACCGCTTTCTTTGTCTTGCCCGCAGCCGTGACATCCCCTTCTGACGTATTGTCGTGCTCCCCCGCGGGCGCACCGCCAAAAAAATGGCCAGCCTGCCCGGGTTCTGCGCTCGCTCTGAGAGTTTCTGAGCTTTCCAACAGTCAAGCTCATATTGCGGTGCTGGCATCCTCAGTTCGAGAACTCGAACTTTTGGCTGACGAGCTTCGATTCTTCTTGGGGCCCAACAGCGGCCGGGTCTGCATCCTGCCTGGCTGGGAATGCCTGCCTTACGATCGATACTCTCCGCATCCGGAGATCACATCTCAACGAATTCGTACCTTAGGGCAATTGTGCCAAAGCGACCCGTTTATTCTTCTCGTTTGCGCCGAGCAGATACTGTTCCGCTTGCCCAAAAGAGAATTCATCTCTGGGGCCAGTTTCAATATTTCGGTGGGCGACGTCATCAACCCGCTCCGTCTACGAGACCAGCTTTCGGATGCCGGCTATCTGGGTGTGTCGCAAGTCCAGGCTGAGGGTGAGTATGCCGTGCGCGGCGGGATTATTGACGTATTTCCCATGGGGGCAGCGGCGCCATTTCGGCTGGATTTATTTGGGGATGAAATAGAGCAAATTCGTTTTTTCGACCCCGAGAGTCAAAAGTCGACCGGAGAGACCGGAGCCCTTGATATTCTCCCGGCAAGGGAGTTTCCGACGGACAAGGCGGCGATCGAGCAGTTCCGCAAGTCTTTCCGGCAGCAGATGCCGGGCGACCCTCAGTCATCAATTATCTACCGCGAGGTATCGGAGGGGCGGTTTCCGGCCGGCATAGAATTTTATCTCCCTCTATTTTTTGATTCGGCCAGCACCATTTTCGATTATCTTCCAGCGGATCTTCAGTGGCTGGCTCCCAAAGAGTGGTTCTCTCAAATTCAAACGGAAATCGCGAACGTTCAGGATCGCTTCGCCTCTGCTCGCCTTGACTCTGAGCGGCAACCCCTTTCTCCCGACGTGCTGTGCCTCACGGGAGAGGCCGCGGCCCAGCAGATATCACGCTCGGGGGTGATCGAGGTCGGTCATTCGGAGGTAACCGAATCCAATCCTGGAATTTGCGACTCTCCGTCAGGATACCCCGTCGATCACAAATCCAACTCGCCTTTTTCGGGGCTTATCGAACGGCTCTTTAAGGACTCCAAACCGCGGGTGCTCTTAAGCGCGGAGACACCCGGGCGAGTTCAGTCACTTGTCGAACTTCTCGCCGGACATGACCTGTATCCGACGCCTGTCGAAAGCTGGGCCGATTTCCTCAATTCACCTCCAGATACCCCCGCAATAGTCACCTCGGTTCTCGACAGGGGGCTTGTTGCCGCCCAACCGTTCGTTGAGATCATCGTGGAGTCCCAACTTTACGGAGAACGGGTACACCGACGAAAGCGAGGAAGAAGCCAAGATCCCGAAGCGATCATCCGGTCAATCGCGGAACTCCATACCGGTGACCCTGTCGTTCACCTGGAACACGGGATCGGGCGATTCGGGGGGCTTCAATGGCTGGAGGTCAACAACCAAAAAAATGAGTTCCTCGTAATCCACTATGCCGAAGAGGGAAAACTCTACATCCCCGCAGTAAATATCAATGTCCTGTCTCGCTATATCGGTGGAGATCCCGAGCACGCTCCGCTGCACCGTCTCGGGAGTGACCAATGGAAGAAAGCTCAAGCCCGGGCAAAAAAACGCGCTCACGATGCTGCCGCCGAACTATTAAAGACACAAGCGCTGCGCACACTTCGATCGGGGCGCTGCTATTCCGTGCCGCATACAGAGTACGCCGCGTTTCGGTCAGGGTTTCCGTACGACGAGACGCCCGATCAGGAACATGCGATCGAGGAGGTAGTTGCGGATCTAAAGGCTTCCACGCCAATGGATCGACTGGTTTGCGGCGATGTGGGGTTCGGAAAGACAGAAGTCGCCTTACGTGCCGCCTTCGTCGTGGCGCAGAACGGATATCAGGTCGCGGTGCTGACCCCGACCACGCTGCTGGCACACCAACACCACAACACCTTTGCCGAACGTTTCGCCGATTATCCGATCAGAATAGAAGAGTTGTCGCGCTTCAAGTCCCCAACCGCCAGCGCCCAGTTAGTGCAGGATATTGGCGGTGGTTCAGTAGATATCGTGATCGGTACCCATCGATTGCTCCAACAGGACATCAATTTTCACCAACTTGGGCTGGTGATTATCGACGAGGAGCATCGCTTTGGCGTTCGCCAAAAAGAACGTCTCAAGCAACTTCGAGAAGAAGTGGACGTCCTCACGCTTACGGCTACGCCGATTCCAAGAACGCTCAATATCGCGTTGTCCGGATTGCGTTCTATCTCGTTGATTGGATCCCCCCCGCCTGGACGGGTCTCAATAAAGACAACGGTGCAGCGCTACTCGACGCATCTCATCCGCGAGGCCTGCCTGCGCGAAATGCACCGCGGGGGGCAGGTTTACTTCCTTCACAACGAGGTGAGAACAATCGACCGGGTTGCCGCCGACCTTAGAGATCTGATCCCCGAAGCCTCGATTGAGGTTGCACACGGTCAAATGCCAAAAAGTGATCTAGAGTCAGTCATGCGAGACTTCTATCACCAGCGGTTTGATGTTCTGGTTTGCAGCACCATCATAGAGAGCGGGATCGATATCCCAACTGCCAATACCATGATCATGAACCGCGCTGACCGGTTCGGTCTCGCACAACTGCACCAGCTACGGGGTCGCGTTGGCCGTTCCCGTCACCAGGCCTACGCATTTTTGCTGGTTCCAGATCCAGAATTTATATCCGAAACCGCCAAGAAACGTCTCGCAGCCCTGGAAGCCCTGACAGAACTTGGTGCCGGATTCGCCCTTGCGAATCATGACCTCGAAATCAGAGGGGCGGGCGAACTGCTCGGCGAAGGCCAAAGCGGCGTGATCGAAGAGATTGGGTTTTCTATGTACACGGACTATTTGAATCGCGCTATCCGGGACCTTTCCGGAGAACCCACTGAGTCGTCACTAAAACTGGACTCAGTCTGTGAGATTGACCTTGACGCAAGCGCTTTTATTCCTGACGACTATATCCCCGACGTCCATACCCGGCTGGTACTCTATCAGCGCATCGCTGATTGCGAAGACAGCGCCGCACTTTATGATCTCAAACTTGAGTTGGTTGATCGTTTCGGCTTGCTCCCTGTTGAAACCAAGATGCTTTTCCAGATAACCGGGGTGAGGATCAAAGGAGAAGCGGCGGGAATCAAGAAATTGAGGTATAGCGCCCGAGGGGGGCGCGTGGGCTTCCATCCTGATGCCACCGTGTCGGCTCCTCGATTTGCCAGTCTGTTGGCAGAGCATTCGGATTTGTTCTCCATGAACGGTCCTCTGGAGCTCGCCCTGCCCGCTGGTCTTGAGGATCCAGAGCTGCGCGCCATCCTGACAGATTGGCTATTGGATACACTCGATGAATCCAACGAGATCAAGCCGCTTCCATCGGAAATCAAGGATAACCTCGCGAATGACTTTTAGCCGCCTTCCTGCCAATGGGGCCCCATTGCGCCGGGCGATAGGGGCAGGCATTTTTATTGCGCTCTACTGCGCCTTAATCTCATCCTCAGGAGCGAGCGAAAAACTTTTTTTGGAATACCTTGTTTTTACTCACCAGCAGGCTAGAAACGTTTTGCCCGAGCGCGATACCTCGCAGAACCGACTGCTTGCGGTGAGCGCTCTCTCCAGTAACGATACTCATGCCCAAAGCCGCCACTCGCTCATCTCAGGCTCAGGACTGCTGCAACAGCACAATGTACGTTTAAAAGAAAGTCCGTTTTACCGCGTTACCCTTCACGCGAAAACGGAGTTCACGAAATCAGGCGACACCGCTGCCATTCGTTTCCGTATCAAGCGCGCGGCGACTCAGGACACCTCAGATATTCGCATCCACTTTCAGTGCGGCGGGTCGCCCAACCAGCAGTTAACAACAAATGTGGTCTATGTCCCCTTCCCAGAGGCAGTAGCGACCCCGGATGAGGAACACCTTCAAGGATTTCTAGGTGCGCGCCTTGAACCGTGGATTCTCCGAGACTCACGCCGACTTAAGATCGGAGAAGTCCACTATCTCGATCACCCGGCGTTCGGGATACTCTTGATTGTGGCTGAAAAGAACTGAATCAGGCTCACGCTGCCTGATTCGGAGACTCCGCTGTACTGCTTTCTTCGCCTTCCCGATACTCCGGAACCAGCCCGATAGCGATCTGCCGCGCACGTTCGTGATCGTAGCGTTCGACAGACTCGCGCAGCATATGCAATTCACTCTCAAAGTGCGTCTCGTCAAGGCTTCGGCTCTGCGCCAGCAAAATCTTCTCGTAAGAGGTTGGAGCAAGGTCTTCGTCAGGGTGAAAAAGTTCTTCGGTCAATTTCTCTCCTGGCCGAAGCCCTGTATACCGGATCTTGATCTCTTCATCAGGGACCTTTCCTGATAAACGAATCATCTGTCGGGCAAGATAGTCGATCTTGACCGGCTCGCCCATATTCAGCACAAATATCTCGCCTCCCCGTCCGATGGCACAGGCTTGCAGAATCAACTGGCAGGCCTCCGAGATGGTCATGAAGTACCGCGTCATCATTGGATCCGTCACCGTCACCGGACCCCCTCCCCGAATCTGTCTTTCAAAGAGAGGCACAACGCTCCCAGCCGATCCAAGGACATTGCCGAACCGAACGGTGATAAAAGCGGTGGTGGATTTCGCATCGTTAAATTGCGCTACCATTTCCGCGATACGTTTGCTTACGCCCATCATGCTGGTCGGGTTGACCGCCTTGTCTGTCGAGATCAGGATGAATTTCTCCACCCCGCTCTCCACCGCAGCGCGAGCCGCGACCATGGTGCCCACTGTGTTGTTGCGTATCGTTTCCCGTAATTGCGCCTGGAGCATCGGGACGTGTTTGTAGGCGGCCGCATGAAATACCACCTGTGGCCGATACTGGGAGAACACAAACCGTACCGCCTCCGGGTCACAGACATCTCCCAATAAACGGTTGAAACGGATGCCTGGAAACTGCTCTTCGAGTTCCATAGCCAAGGAGTACAAGCTGAATTCGTTTTGCTCGAATAAGGTCACTTCTTCGGGATCAAGGCGCGCTACTTGTCGACACAACTCACTGCCAATTGAGCCGGCGCCACCAGTGATCAAGACTCGCCGGTTTTTTATCATCTGACCCATCGCCTCCCAGTCGAGGCTGACAGGGTCGCGGCCCAGAAGATCATCCAACTCGACGGATCGCAGATCCGCGCTGGAAGCCGATCCGTCCAGGATGTCCTGGACCTTCGGAAGCGTCCGAAACGGCGTCTGCGCTCTTTCGCAATAGTCCACTATCGCGCGCATCTCCTCCGCATTCGCGCTGGGTACGGCAATCAGGATCAACTCAATCCTGAGGAGTCGCGCCAACTGCGGTAGCGCGGAGCAACGGTCCAGTACCCGAACGCCTTGGATTTCGCGCCCCTTTTTTGCCTGATCGTCATCGATGAAGCCCACGACGTCATAGTGAATCTGATGATTGCGTCCAAGGTCCTTAAGCAGCATATCCCCTGCTGCTCCTGCTCCTACAATCAGCACCCGTTTGCCCTCTCCCCGACTGATCTGTCGATCCCGGAAAAGGCGGTAGAGGATTCGGGTTCCAATCAAAAGGCCAACCAAAAAGGCCCCATGGAGCGGGAATACTGACCTCGGGACCGCAACAAGGCGGGTGGCTAGAAAGATTGAGAAAGCCACGACCGCCGTTCCCACAATCACGGATTTCAGAATCACCGCAAGATCGTGCGTAGAGGTGAAACGCCAGGCACCCCGGTGCACACCGAAAACTACGAAGAACACGAGATGCCAGAAAACCACCAGCGGAAGCACGTCAAGCGCCTGATCGAGGAATACGTCAGGAATCTCGTCGAGATTAAACCGAAACCAATACGCGCCGAGCCAGGCAAGGCAGGCAGCGACTGCATCGTGCAGCAGTACCGGCCAGCGGCCAAAAAGATACTGGAGCGCGGCCCTCATCCGGTCAAGCCAAGATCGTTCCATACTGATGTCAGTTCTCTACCCTTTCAGGGATTCGTGCGCTCGTGCGCATTACAAAAATTGCGAATCCGAGAAGCATAACAAGCGCCACCACAAAGAACCATAACCCTCGATCCGGTCGCCAGACCGTCAGCGTCGCCAGAAACGCTGCGACAAGAGCCATTACTCCTACGAGGACAGAAACTTGGGCGTGACTGAAGCCCGCCAAAATCAATTTTTGATAAAGATGTTCCCGGTGCGCCTGCGTAATGCGTTTTCCCTGGAACAATCGCCGAAACAGCGTCAGTGTCGCATCAAACACAAATACCCCGAGCAATGTCAGCAACGCTTCAAGCGGAAGACCGAACCGCGTCACTCCAATCAGGCTCATCACCCCAAACCACGCCCCTAACGCCAGGCTTCCAACGTCACCCATAAAAACCCTGGCGGGAGACCAGTTAAACCAAAGAAATCCGAGGCAAGCTCCCGCCAATGCTGAATTAACCAACGCAAGGAACTCTTGACCCTCGTACGCGAACCAAAAAGCCAGTACGGCGCTCGCAACGAGACTCTGGACACCTGCGACGCCGTCTGCTCCATCCATAAAATTGAACAGGTTCATTAACCAGAAGATGCTCAAAGCCCCGACTACAACGAGGACGCCAGAAGAAAGGTTGTACTCCTGCCCAAACATCAGAACAGGTTGATCGGCAAGGGAACCCGCCGCAAGTAAAGCGGTAAACGCAAAACCTGCCAAAAAACGACCGCTGACACTCAGATTGAAGCGGTCATCAAGAAATCCCATTACAGCAACCCCGACTAACGAGGCAACCGTGACCAATGTCAATTCAGCACCTCTTGTTCCATTAAGATACCCTAGTGCTGCCAGGAGGGTGACAACAGCAAAAATCGCCAAGCCGCCGCCCCTTGGCACGACGCGCTGATGGAGGCCTCGCGACGAAGGCATGTCTTTGGCCAAGAGAATGCTGTCGTTCCGCAGTAACCAGAAAAGGAATGCGGCTGTAAGCGCTGCCGCTGTTAGGGCGATCAGGAAACTTTCAATCATCGTCAAACTTGCTTTACGTCATCTGTCCAATGAAACCTAGGGGTAGAAACGCCTGAAAACCTGAGATTGCAAGGCGATCGCTTCCTCACTGGAAAAAAGAAAGTCCTGTTCGAGGCGGCTCACGAAATCTCCCGGCACTTCCCTAAACCAGGGCAACCAATGGGCGAGGGAAAAAAGCAGTTTGGCGACGCCTCGCCGACAGTACAGTCTGATCCCGCCCGCACATGCTGTCGCTTGCGTGCGGTTCACCATCTCCGCGAAAGACACCGCTTCGCCTCCGGCCACATCAACGCGAATGGGGCGAGTGCTGATAATTGTTCCATGCTTTCTTGCCTGTTGGTCTGCGTCCTGAATAGCTTCCTTCTGATTCACTGACCCCAGCAACAACAACGATGTCGCCCATTCTGCAATGTCATCGCAGTGAATCGGCTGGCGGCTGCCTCGAGCGAAATCGATATTGATCTTTATTCTTAGTATTGTTGTTATTTGTCTGATTTTATTAATATTTCTATTTCGTCTCCCCCCATAAATTAGGGTGGGCCGGACAATAGTTGTCCAGCTCGCAGCGTCAGATCGCATCCGAACGACCCCATCCTCTCCCGCGCAAAGCTTCGACACGACTGCCTGCGAGGCTCTCTCAGCAGACTCCTGTTTTGTGACTGCGCTCGTGGAACTCAATATCACCCAGGGTGCTTTTCGGAATGATGGGTTGGTCAGAAAATCCGCATACCCTGGGAGTTCCCAAATTGGGCAGACGCTAACTAATCCCGCTACGTTGAGACGCGCGCCGACGCGGTTTCGTACTAGCATGTCTGGGTGGACCGTGATCGAGCCCGGAGGGGTACGGACTCCCGCAGGGTTTCGGGACACGTTTACAGTGTTTTGGCCACAAGCGCTGAGTCGGGCGTTAAACGCATCCCCAAGATCACTCCTCGCACCGAAGAGCATCACCACAGGGAGTGTGCCCGAGAGCATTTGACCCACCTTGATCAATTCATTGTCGTTAACCAGCGTCGCAGGGCGCCGAGCTCTAATATTTTTTAACCGAAAACCCCAAGGCGCAATCCCTACAGCTAGCTTAAGCGCTGCCAGAGCAAGCGTCCTGATCGCTCGGGATACTTTCCCCTCGGAGCCGAACTTGTCCAGATATCGCGCAAGACCGGCATGCTTGTGCTGCAACAAGCGGTCCGCGGTTACGAGCCCGGAAGCTCCTTGATAGTGAAAAACAGGCGCATCGGGCACGAATCCGACGTCCCACCCTGCATCTCGCGCCCTTCTGCAGTAATCCAGATCTTCAAAGTGCAGGAAAAATCCTTCATCAAAGCCGCCAATGTTCTGATGCACCTGGCGCCGAACCATCATACAAGCGCCCGAAATCGCATCAACTTGAACAGGCATGCTCGGCAGTGGCTCATCATGCCGGTCGAAAGTTGGAAAAATGTGCGTCGGTACAATCGAACGAACCGCCTTGCCCCAGGATCGCAGCAATGTCGGATCGTAACGTCTGCTTCCGGCTTGCTCACGTCCCTGAAAATCTAGCAACAAGGCGCCACACAAAGCGCTCTCAGCATGAGCAGCCAGGTAACCTGCCATTCTTTGAAGTGTCCCATCCGGTACAAACGCATCCGGATTTAGGAAAACGATTAACTCGTTTCTGGCCCTGGCCGCGCCAATGTTCGCGGCAGCTCCAAAACCGACGTTTCTCTCTAACTGGACAAAAATTATACCGTCATGGTCACGAAGCGGCGCCGCACTCGAATCAGAAGAGTCGTTATCCACGACGATGAGTTCTGAGCCCGGCGGCAAAGAAGCAAGGAGCGCGGTGGTGGTTGCCTCAAGAAACGCGCCAGAGTTGAAATTGACAACAACTACCGAGAGATGGGACACCCTACCGCTTACAACCCATGCGCCTCGATCTTCACCCATTTAAGAACACGCTTTCCCGTTAGGACTCGCGGCCTCCATAGGTATGTCGGATCTCGTAAATCGGTTTGTCCTGCGACTCGTGATAGGTCCGTGTCTGCAGTTCGGCAAGCAAACCCACAGTAATAAATTGAAGGCCTACCAAGGTCAGAACGATACCTGCCAGCACCGCAGGACGACCCGCTAATGCGATCCCGAGAAACACACGTTCAATGAAAAGCCAGCCCAGGATGCCACCACCCGCAGCCGTGCAGCCCATTCCGATACTGCCAAAGAACTGGATGGGTCGGGCTGAATAACCCATCAGAAATTTAACCGTCAGCAGGTCAAGCAAGACCCTGAACGTACGGGATATTCCGTACTTCGACACCCCGGCCGTTCGTGGATGATGGCGCACTTTTACCTCGCTCATCCGAACGCCATACCAACTTGCAATGGCCGGAATGAAGCGATGCATCTCTCCATAAAGACGCAGGCTTTTCGCCACATCCCGACGCATGGCCTTTAGCGTGCAGCCATAATCATGAAGTTTGACGTCTGTGGTAGTGGAAATTAGCCAGTTAGCCGCTCGTGAGGGAAGCAAACGCAGCCATAATCCGTCTTTACGATCATGACGCCAGCCACAAACTAGGTCCATACCCCGCTCTATCTCCTGCACCAGCATCGCAATGTCTCTGGGATCGTTTTGTCGATCCGCATCCATCGTGACGATAATTTCCCCGTTGGCCGCACGTAGCCCGGCCGCGAGTGCCGCGGTTTGTCCGAAATTGCGGCGAAACTCGATGACCACCACCGACGGCTGCGCTTTCTGCAGAGCGGTAAGCACATTCAGAGATTGATCCGTGCTGCCATCATCTACGAAAATGATCTCGTACGTTCTGCCGATGTCCTCTAGCGCCGCGATAATATCCTGGGTAAGCGATTCCAAATTCTCCGCTTCGTTCAACACTGGCAGGATGACTGATACGGCAGTTGTGGACATGATGTAAGTTTCCCTAAGAGGCGAAAATTAAAGCGCTGCTAAGTCTCATTGAGCGGGCGAGCCAGAACTTCCTCAGTATCCAGGCGAAAACACCGATTGTAGTACGGGTCACCTTCGGTGAGAGCCTCGCTGTGGCGTTTTCTGAATGCATCAACCTCTTTGTTGAATCGGGCTTTCTTTTCGGGGGTGTCTTCATACCCCCGGCTGACAGATTCGTGGTGATAGGCCCTCGAATAAGGCGTAAAAATATTCAGCAGGCCCCGACTTCGCAGCCGCAGGCAGAAATCCACATCGTTACAGGCAATCTTAAACGAACCCTCGTCGAACCCTTCAACTTCGTTGTATAACTCGCGCTTCACCATCATCATCGCACCAGTGACGGCAGATACATTCTGAATATTGTGAAGTCTGTTAAGGTAGCCAGAAAAACCCCCCTCAACGTGTTTATGAGGATGGCCTGCATAGTTACCAATGCCGATGGCGATCCCCGCGTGCTGAATCCTGTCGTCTGGATAATATAACTTAGCACCCACAGCGCCGACCTCCAGCCGTTGAGAGTGCTCCAGCATCGCTTCCATCCAATCGTTGTTGATCACCTCAATGTCGTTGTTCATAAGAACGACATGCGCTGCGTCCGAATTCTTCACACCAAAATTGACGATTTGCGAGAAATTAAACGGTACGTCCAATGTCACAAAACGCACATGGCTGTTTTCTGATTCATATTGGGACATCAATTCATGAGTCAACACCTCTGTGCTTCCATTATTTACGCCAAGAATTCGGTAGTGCAGATAGCGAGTCCTGCAAAGCAACGCGTCAAGGCATTTACGGAGCATAAGCGGTTGATCGCGAAAGGGAATCACGATCTCCACCGTCGGTTGACCAAAAATCTTGCGTCTAGCGCGAAAAAAATGTGGCCCATTGGCGGTCAGAACCTCGCCCTCAATACCACGACGGTCCAGCGCTTCTGATAGGGCCTTGCACCCCCGGATGTGAGCCAAAGGCTTAGCACCGGTATCAAGACTCGTCGACTGCGCCGACTGTCGCCAGTGATACAGCGGCTCGGCGATGTGTGCCACCCGATTCGTTTTCTCCGTCAAACGAAGAAGCAGATCGTAGTCTTGCGCTCCGTCAAATTCTGACCGAAATCCTCCGACTTCATCGACCAACTCCTTTCTGACGACCAACAAATGCGTGATGTAATTGTGACATAGCAGCAGATCGGGAGAATAATCCGGCTTAAGGTGTGGCAGGCCGAAATACCCGTCACGTTTTTCCTTTGTCCTGTCGCTGAAAGTTGTTTCGTCGGTATAGACGACATCAGAGTTATGTCGGACGACTTCTTCCGCCACCTTCTGAAGGGCTGTAGGTGCGAGCATGTCGTCGTGATCCATCAACGCGATATATTCGCCGTGCGCACCGTCAACTCCCATCTGAGTGGCTACTGAGATGCCAGAACTTCTCGTGAGCTGAATCTTCGTGACTCTGGGATCATCCAGGTTGTCTAAAAATTCCCGCGTGCCAACATCTGTGGAACCATCATTGACCAGGACCAGGTGCCAACTCGAATAGGTCTGCCCCCGCACGGAATTCACGGCATCCGCCAGCCAGGCCTTGGGTGTATTGTGGACCGGAATAATGACCGAGATTAAAGGTCCGCCAGGAATGGAAACCTCTCGGGCATCGTTTGATATTTTTCTTGACTCATTAATTTGCGAAAAGCACTCCGTTGGAGGGACCCGCTTCTGGGCCAGTTGCTCAATGGCACTCAGGTTCCGCGCCTCGTCCTGCGTTCTTCGCCATCCAAAAAATACTTTGCGAAGCAACTCCGCAACCCGCCAGGCCTTTGACGACTTCAAGAGTTCCAGTTCTGCGCTTCGCAGGTGTGCGATATCTCGAAGATGCTCCACCTCCTCCTGATATTTACTCGCTCTCTGGTAAAGTTCTTGCAGCGCTTCTTCCTTTTGCCACAACCCGTCAATCAATTTTTTCTCGGCATCTCTTCCATAGATCATTTCGGGCCATGCCACCTTAGCGCTCACTCTCAGGGTCTGGTTGGAGTCTGTTTGCGCTCCAGGCTCAGACAACGCAAACTCGATGCCTGCCGGTTTTTCATCCTGCGGATGCGCATAAACAGCCTCGTTATTTGAGCCGATAACTCCCTTCGAGGATGCACGGACTTCTGCCGCGCTCTTGAGCTCTAAGATATCGCTGACATTTCCATCGCCGACACCTTTTATCTCGAGCGACTCAACACGTGCTTCTCCAAGCCAACTTGGAAATAGCAAGGTGAATCGCTCAGGCCATAGGCCCGTCTCATAAAATTGGAACTGCAGATAACAACCTATCCTTGCGGTGCTGACGGGAAACGGGATCAAAACCCGCCTAAGCCCGCTGCAGGTGGATTGGAGGATGCCGACTACCTCTAGCAAATCGGAATCCCCAAAACAGCGTTCGAGCAGAGTGGAGACCTCCACCACGCCAAACGAAGCTAACGTGGCGCTTCTGAATAATTGCTCAAAGGAGCCCAAATCATCAACAGCGCTTTCACAGTCTACGCTGACAAGATTACAGACCACTTCCAGGAATTCTCTAAAAGAACGGGCACGGCTTCGTATGCTCGGGAACTCGTCCAATCGGAGCGCGTTTCTGGCAAGAAAGTAGAGTATTCCGCGACAAAAAGCTGTCTCAACGCTCAGCAGTTCCGGACGGCAGTTCCACTCCTGATCAATCGGGACAATCTTCCCCTCGCGGGTATACAAAAGATTATCTGGATTGAGATCGACCTCACACCGCTCACCAGGTTTCAACCGTGTCTGCAAAAAACTGAAGTAAGCGAAAACCAGATTATCGAATTCGGTATTGGAATGTTTTTGGAGCGCAGACAACCAAAGATCTTCGATTGTGGTGCCGGTTTGGTAGGGTTCCGGGTTCCGAATGTGTTGAAAGTCTGCGTTTGCACTTTTAGGGCAAAGTTCCTGCTCAGTCCTGCTGAAAATGGGTCGACGCTCCACGATCGGTTGCCCGCGTCTTTTTAGAGTCTCAGTCCAGAATTCCCGATAGCGTCCGCCGACGGTTTGATGGATAAAGTCTGCGGCTACAGGGTCGCGCTCTGCTAAGTCTCGTCTCCACAGTATTTGGGCTCTGGAAACTTCCTCAAGCGGAAACCTGTGATGCTCTTCATAGAGCGACCAAACCTCTCTTATGGGAACCGAACCCGGAAAACGCGGGGCGCCGAGTTCATCGAGATAACTGGCAAGATGTTTCCATGCTCCGGGGCTCTCGTATAGAAAGTTCTCGCGGATCAATAATTTGGGGGAGTCAAGATTCGGTAGCACCAGAACCGACTCTTGGCCTAAAGAGTCGTCGTCAGTACTTTTGACCAAAAAAGTCGGTGAGACGGGAGGCGACAATGAGGCGGACGGGGACGTCACAACTATGCCCCCGTTGTCTAGGGTATTTCCCAGAATTTTCGATAAAGTATCGAAGAGCTCTTCAGAGTCAGCGGCGGCGTTACCGATAAAAACGGCATCAGGTGCTTCATTCTCAGCGGCGGACTCAGCGAGAGGAACTATCGATTCCTCACCACAGAGCAAACGTACGGCTTCTTGATACCCAATCCTGGAATCGTGAAATCTGACCCGATGTCCCGAGTCTTGAAGATAGCGCCCCAGCGCAATCCCGTCCCAGTTCCAGAGCAGGATCGACGCGCCCTCTGGCAAAGCGAGTAAGCTAGCTATTCCCGCTGATTCCGGACGAAGAGCCCGTAAGAGATCTTCTGCCCCATCAAAAAGACCTGAATCGTCGTGGCCCCATGGCAAATTTGGAAATAGACTGATTGTCCGACGCAACTCCGCAGAGAAGTTTCCAGAACTCAATGAAGCAGGAAACCCGATGGAGCTAGGCGAGTCATTCATGACTTGGAAATCCAATCGAAAGGCCCAGATCGGCTACCCCAAAGTCTCCGGATGATCCACGGACCGGCATATGAATAAGATCGTATCGCCTGTCCACAGCAATGTTGTCGCGGCTCTGATCGTCCTGCGCGATTCCAATTGAGAGAAAGTACTCTCCCGGGATAAGTGCACAAACAAAACCGAACTGTACGGTGAGATTTTCTCCGGCGCCTAGCCCTGGCAACTGGACATTCCTGTCCCTGGTGTTGGCCCCAAAGACCGTTCGACCATCAACGGTCTTAATCGTAAATCCAATAATAAGATGGTCGATGCTTTCAGTTAGGTTGATAGAAACGTTAAGGCTTATTTTCTGTCCCCGCTCAAATCCACCACGTATCGGGCCATCTTCACT